>Ga0265297_10007666_pt1 | contig 14828 bp, 27 predicted proteins | sample Munlanlwell13791_FD_192502 | JGI IMG/M metagenome (GOLD analysis project Ga0265297, IMG submission 192502) | Leachate microbial communities from a municipal landfill in Southern Ontario, Canada - Leachate well 137-91 | ecosystem: Engineered > Solid waste > Landfill > Unclassified | place... | reverse complement strand
GGTGGTAGTCTACGGTGCGAGAAGGTTCGCAGCCAGTGTGTGGTATGGTCCTCCAAAGCCGTTCCCTGCTGAGCCGGAGATACCACGGGCCCTCGGACGTAGCCAGGGACCGCCAGCACCCGCCGTTCCCTCAAGCTCCAGGCCCTCCATTGAACTGGCCAACACGGCTGAAACCGTAGAGGAATTGAAACGGCGCCTGGGCAAGGAGCTGTACCGCCTCGAGTTAGACCTGGAGAACGGTGGACGCATAGCTGGAAAGCCCTGCGACTGCCAACCCGGAGATAGCCTCATCTACGTAGTTGGTGACACAAAAGCTGTCATGCCTTTGGCTCAAGCCTTCAAACAGAAGCTCAAGAAGGTTACCAGTCCCCAAGGAACGCAGCGGGTCACTGACCATCTAAGCAGGGAGTACTCCGACCTTATGCGGCACATTCGTTTGGACTACATGACAGAGACACTGAAGGTCACTCAGGAGCATCCTGCTCTAATCGCCAAGGAAGCGTGGCGATGGAACTGGCGTACCCACGGCGGAATATGTGAGCAGGACACCTCCTGGGTAAAGGCCAATGATGTCGCTCCTGGAGACTTCATTACCTTCCCGAGGATGCTGAAAATTCAGGACATGGATATCATCAGCGAAGACCTGGCTGAAATACTCGGCTGGTACTTGGCTGAAGGCTGTAAGGGAGACAAGAACAGAATTGTACTGAGCCTGGGTTATCACGAAAAGGAACACATCGCCAATATCAAGCGGATGTTCTTCCGCGTGTTCGGCACAGAGCCGAAAGAGTACGAGCGATCGACGACCCTTCATCTAGCCTATGCTCACCACGAGTTCACTGGCTTATTCGACGTATTCGGCTCAACGGCTGATAACAAAAGGCTACCCGAATGGTTTATGCGTCTTCCGTTCAAGAAACAGGGGCGGCTACTGAGGGGCCTCTTTCTCGGAGACGGCCATTTTGATGGAACCAGCATTCACTACGCAACAATATCAGAACAGCTAGCCTACCAGGTTCACTTCCTGTTGTTCCGCCTGGGCATCATTCATAGTTTGGCCAAGCGCACCATGGCCGACGGTCGGATTGAAGGGCGAGTCATTCATTCGAAGTACCCCGTATTTGTTATCACTACTAGCGGTGATGGGCTAGACAGACTGCTCGACGTAACAGACCTACCCTGGAAATCACCCACACGGCTACGCGCAGCTCGTAATCGGGGCTGGGTAGCTGAAGGCAACGTCTTTCTTCCGGTCAGGAAGGTGGAAGACATCCCCTTCGTTGGGCCTGTGTACAATCTAACCGTGGATCAAGAAGAAAGCTATATGTCGCCCCATGGGGCCTTGCACAACTGCCTTTCCAAGAAGCATCGCTTCGGCCTCGAGGCGACGGCTGAGGAGCTGATGAGCTACGAGCACAACCCGGTCCACGGCCAGGTCATCGACTGGCTGAACAAGAAGGCTCCGACCTTCGAGCCGGAGCAGATTGCACAACACGACCCTGAATATTACCGGGCCATGATCCCCGAAGTTCGCATGATGCGCAAGCAGGTCATGGGGACCGAGAGCCTGGCGTCACTGCTCAGCTCCCAGGAGAAGGTCAAGGCGCTGGAGCTTCAGCGAAAGGCGAATGGCAGATGAACCTTAACGAGCATGTCAGAATTGAACGTGACTTGTATATGAGCATGCAGGAGGAGGCCCTGGCCTCCCGCTTGTATCGAGAACGGGCTGACTTTGCCCAGGCTAAGGGTGACTCCAAGACGGCCGACCTGTACCGGCACATCGCCGGCGAGGAGGACGTCCACTACAAAGAATTCGAGAAGCATCTTGAGGCGGTGGCCCAGTCTTTCATTGCCGATGGATGCAGCTGCAGGGTCCGAGAGACCATAAAGGTGGACTAGCATGGCAAAGCCTAAATGCGTTCCCTGCCTGGGCCGCGACGTGAAGGAAGCTATCTCCGCGCAGATCGGCGGCGTGGCTATCCAGCACACGCTCGGCCAGATCCCCGACTGCGACAACGACCAGGAGATCCAGGTCTGCGGCAAGGCGGCCCGCGCGAAGTCGGAGCGACAGGTATTCATGTCTACATGTTTGAAAGGGAAACATATCAAGGGGTTCTCTGATGCTCCAAGGGCTATGCGAGAGTGCTCCGTAGAGTGGAAAGAGAAGTCTCGGTAATGCCGAAGGGTGTTTATCCTCATCCTCATAGACCGATGCCCCAGGCTACACGCAGCAAGCTGAGCTCCGCCCGACGCTCCTACCTACTACCCACCAAAGAGACACTCGCTGAACTTTACTATAACCAGGGTTTATCAGTACGGACAATCGGAGAACGCCTTAACATTCCGTGGCAAAGCCTATTCATCTTCATGAAACGGTACGAACTCCCGCTAAGATCAGGGAGTCAAGCTCAAGTCTTATATCAACAGAAGCACCCCGAACTAGCCAAGCTGTTCTCTATTCGTTGTTCCACCTCGGGCCGACACCCATCACCCGAAGCTACAGCTAAAAGACTGTCCTCTCGAAAAGGTTATAGCCATTCAGCGACGACCCGAGCGAAGATGAGTGCATCTCGTAAGGGCCAGAAATGGTCCGCGGAGACACGAGAGAAATGTCTACCTATAGTCATGAAGAATCGACTGAATCGACCAACTAGCCTTGAAGTAAAAGTGGCTCTGGTTATCGAGAACCACAAACTCCCATACAAATACGTGGGTGATGGCTATACCTGGATTGCTGGACGCTGTCCTGACTTCCTCAATGTTAATGGGAGAAAACAGGTAGTAGAAGTATTCAGCCGGTGGTGGCACGACCCCTTAGTAAACCCACAGGTGAAACCCCAACATACCGAAGCAGATACCATATCTCACTATGTGAAGTACGGCTTTGACTGTGTTATTCTCTGGGAGAATGAGCTTACCGAGGAGATTATTCTTTCTCGGCTGGGAGGCACCCATGTCTGACAACGGGCATATCCCCGACCTTTCCGCTAACCAGATGTGCCAGACCCAGGAGCTCCACTGTCCGGACTGCGGTCGCTTCATCATGCTGCAGGCCATAGTCTGGGGCAGCATCCAGGTGAAGTGCCCCAACTCCAAGTGCAAGAAGATAGTCACCGTCGACATCAACCCTGAGATCAAAGAAGAAACCACCAGGTATTGACAGCCCGCCCTCACGGGCTTAGGATAGTGGCGTCTGTTCCAACACAGGCCTCGGTCAAAAGGCCATAAGGTCAGCGGGACCGAGTTCACAAGGAGTCTGCAATGAGAGTATCCGGAAGCGCACTGGTCAAGAGATCTGCCCCCAAACGGTATAAGGCAAAGGATGCCCCGTACTACGTGGGCGGCAAGGGCGGAGTCATCATAGCGATGAAACCGAAGCCCTATCCTGCAACCGCCCAGCAAAAGAAGGTCGGCGCGGCTGCCAAGGCCTGCGGCATAAAATCGGGAATTTCCAAGTCGGCCTTAATGACCGCTATGAAAGACTGCATTCCCGGCAAGTTCGGGAAATAAGCCTTCCTTGCGGAGCTAAAGGGAGAGGCGAGAGCCTCTCCCTTTGTATAAGAGGAGCTATGGAACATAAGCTGTGTGAATGTGGCTGCGGTAAACCCGTCCGACTCTCGACTGAAAACAGGTCAAGAAATGGATATGTAAAAGGGCAGCCCGTACGCTTTGTCAAAGGGCATAACAGCAAAGCGGAACATCCATCCCTGCCTACATCCCTTTGGAAAGATATCAAAGAGCTTTATATAGACCAGTGCCTCAGCACCTCCGAGATCGGAACTCTCAAGGGATGCCATGCGGAAACAGTGGGCGCGCACTTGGAGAAAATGGGCGTACATTTGAGGACGCACAGAGAACAAATGCTCCTTCGTTTCACAAAACAACCTCTCACTCACCAGCTTACGTACAATCATGGTGGATATGTCCTGGTCTATCAACCAGAGCATCCTCTCGCCAACCATAGGGGTTACGTTCCAGAACATCGCCTAGTCGTAGAAGAAAGGCTAGGTAGATATCTACTTCGAAGCGAACCCGTGCACCACATCAATGGTGTCCGGAACGACAACCGTGACGAGAACCTCGAAGTCCTTTCTCCGAGTAACCACCAACTGCGCGAGCAGTTCTGCCATACCTGCGAGCTGAAGAAAGAGGTCCGGCTGCTGCGATGGGAACTCAAGCAGCTGCGTGAAGCCCTCCAGCTAAAGCTGGGCCTTCCATGACAGAATACACAAAAGGACTCGAATTCCACGGCAAGAACGCTCCCAGGGCCTACCCCGCAACGGAGCAGCAGCTCAAGATGCGCCGCGTAGCTCAGGAATGTGGTATCGTAAAGGGCATCAGTAAGGCTGTGCTCATGCAGAAGATGAAAGACTGCGTGGGACCCAAGATGAGAAAGCAGGAGGACTAAGGTGGGCATAACCCTCTATACTGCCGGAAGCTGCACTCCCTGTCAGGAGATCAAGAAGATCATCGCCGAGAACCCGCCCGCCGGCGTCGAGGTGGTCGACATCGAGACGGACGAGGGCTTCGACAGGTTCGCCGCGGAGGTCCTCAAGGCTGGTGATGGAGCCGTGCCGTCTGCTTACCAGGACGGGAAGAAGTGCGCGATACTGGTGGATGAGGAATCAAAGTCTATCGCCTTCGACTGCAACATGGAGCCTCCGGCGCCTACCCCCGACCCGCTCGCAGATCCGCCAGCGTAAGCGTCCCATTGTTCAGCCGGCGCATGCAAGAGCGCTTCACGCGCTTCACTTCCGCTTTCTCCACAGCTTCGACGGTCCTCTGTTCGTAGCATGGAAAACATAGTCCGTCCTTGATACGGAATGACTCCTGGCCGCATGAGGAGCAGATGACGCCGGCAGCGGCCTCCCAGTTATCAATGCCCGATTCTCCCTGTTCCTCCACAGTAGTCACACTTCACCCTGGTCTCTGGCTGGTGGAATAACCCTGGCAACCAAACAGCCGCCCCCACCCGCCAGCCTGTGCCTTTGCATCGAGGACACCTCTTACCCTTCACGAGAGCGGCTTCCCGCAGTTCGAACAGAGGGTGTCATACTGCACGATCTGGCCGCAGTGCGGGCACTTTACGTCCCTGGGCGGGCTTGCTTCTCCGCCTACTTTCATAGTTCCTCCTCTGAAACCACGAGGTTGTCCTTTATTTGAACAAGCATATGAACAATAAGTCCTGCTTTTATCGCTACTGGTAAATTCATTTCTGCACACAGGACAGGTATGTATCAAAGGCCCATGGTAATCCGGTCGGTGTTTACGTGCCTCTGACATTCTCAGCCTTGTTTCAATGGCTACCGTCATTCCCTTATGGAGAACACGTAATTTGTTCTTAGTTTCAAGCTTAACATGCCTTCCCTTCTGGTGAAGGCTGTTATGGGCACTTTCAGCCTTAACCTCGAGATTTTCAGGACGATTATCTATTTTAAGGCCGTTAAGGTGATGGGTGACTTCTCCTGGAAGCAGTGGCCTGCCTAGCTTCTTTTCCAACACAAGAATATGCTCGAATATCCTTCCTCTATGAGCGCGAGGATGGCTACTTCCAGTGGTTACTACATATCCTTGATGACTCAAATAACTCATACTGAAAACCTCGCGATGAGTAAAGCGTCCGCGCGTCCTATGTCTTTCTTCCTCCCCAGGGGCTGTCCTGGGAACAGCTGCTGTGCCAGTGTTCTCGCTGCGTCCTTTGGTTTGCCGAGCAGGCCGGCGCGCTTCTTCCAGGCTGCAGGACGCACCAGTACCATCGGCAGCTCAAGCGCCCCGATGATGCCCTGGACCATGCCATAGGAGCAGCCGAAGCTGAACATGCTGGAGACTCCCTGGCCTGGCATGGCTGACACCTGCTCAAGGTAGACCGTCGGCTTCCGGTCCTGCCATGTTTTGAGCAGCTTCCCCATCTCGGCAGCGTTGACCTGATTGCGGCTCTTACCCAAAGACATGACCGGCATATCATAGACAGCCAATACCTCCTGGCTGTCTAGTACCGCAAGAGCTCCGGTCAGGCCAGGATCTACGCCTATGCGGATGTTCATTTCTTCAATGCCGCCACGGCCGCCGCGATCGCCGTGCCACCGAACAGGAAGCCGAGGGCCAGCCACCAGGCCAGGTTCAACTGGTCCGTGAAGGGCAGCTTCAGGAAGAAGGCCGCCAGGCCGGCAATGACCAGAATACCTGCCATGCCATAGGCAAAGGCCAGCTTTGTGACGCGCTCCCAGAAGCTGACCGAGCCGGGCGCCGGATCGGGCGCCGGGACTGTCTCATCCGGTACGGGGTCGTTTGTGCCAGGGATCACTTCTCTAACTGTCATCATTCTCTCCTTTTCCCGTAAATCGCATTGAGCCGGCACAGGCCACAGACACGGTCCTCCGGCTTCAGCGTTTCGGTCGACTCAAACTTGTGCTTGCACTTGATACAATGGTACAGCTTCTTGCCTCGGTAGCCCATATTACACCCTCCCGAACACTGGCAAGGGGCCTTCTTTCTCAACGAAAAACTCCCACTGCGTCCAGTGCTGAGAGACAACAACCCCTACAATGTCAGCTATCACGGCCAAGGGCAGCTCGGGAGAAAACGCCCAGCAGTCACCACCGGGATCCGGAACATCCTCTTCGTAGCGAATTCCTCTTATCGGGTGGCGGCACTCGTAATAGCTCTCATCACAGCCCCAGCCCATTGAATTGCCGTACTTACAGAAGGCGCAAAGCTGCGCGTTAACCTCGTCGCACAGCTCCAGGTACACTACCCGCTGCTGACCTTTCATAATGCCTCCTTGCTCACCAAGCTATATCTTCTGTCGCCCGCAGTACCAGGTACTCGTCCGGCAGGAGGAACGTCGGTAGCACTGCGATACCGTCCTTTACCTCCAGCTCTCCCAGGGACCGGTGCATCTTGAGCTTGCCTTTATCGTCTTTGACATAGATCCACGCCTCAATGCTTCCGCAGCCCTTGTGAGACAGGCTCAGCTGGATGTGGTCAGTCATGTTTCGGCGCCTTGTACTCACTCCACTTGCCATCTACGTCCCGAAGCCACTGCCTGGCGTCGTACAGCTTCTTCGCAGACTCAATACTGCCCGGCGGCTGCTTGCCTGTGCCGTACCAGCCGGCCTTGCAGGTGTCACAAACAAACTTTCTACTGGTGCCAAACCCCGTGTCCGGCTTGACCACCCGAACACGATGCGACTCCTCTCCTCTGAACGGACATATAGCCATGACTACCTCCTCTAATCAAACTTGCCCCAGGCGGGGCATTTGTCCCTGCTCCATGTTTCATTCCTGAAGGTGCAGGCGATGCAGATATGCCTGGGCGGGTTCAGGTGCGCATCGTAGCAGCAGTCGTCCCATCCGGTATCCTTGAGTTGCTGCTCCAGCGAGAACAGGAACGCCTGGCGCTCTTTCCACTTCGCCAGCGGCACTGTATCGAAGGCCGCGTACAGAACATCGTTGCCCTTCCTGATACGCTCCAGGAGGTCCACCTGCTTGTTCAAGAGATCAACTTGTGTCATCAAATCCTCTCCCAATGTATCGCCCTGAAGTCCTGAGAGCCGAGCAAGGTTAGGGCATGCTTCGCCCTGGTGATGCCTACATACCACACACGCCTCTCGCCTTCCGGAGCCGAGGTCCACTCTTTATAGGTCTTGCGCGCCATCTCAGGCCGCAGCACCACTGTATCCGCCTCCATGCCCTTGACGGAATGAATCGTGCCTATCTTCACTCGAGGCTTGCTCAGCAACGCCGTCACTCCACGCCGGCGGATCACCGTGCCATAAAAGCTCTTTTGCTGCGGGGTTAGCTTCAGCATATCCATAAAGGCACCGTTCTGCCGCATCCTGAGAATAAAGTCTACTTCCAGATAGTCCTGAATCTCCTGGAGGCTCACATCCTCATCAGGGCTGATTTTGGCCATGTCTTTGAAGCGCGCCTTTGCTCCTCTGTCCAGGTTGCCTTTTGACGGAATCGCCTCCATGAACTTGGCCATCGAGCTCATCGTCACTCGATCGCCATGGCCTAGGGCAAAACCGGTCCTGACAATCGTGCTGGCCTTCTCCGTGAGAGGAGAGTGCCCCCGCAGTGCGATGAAGGGAACTCCATGGTCAATCAGAAGATCCTCGTAGTCTTTGAGGAGGTAGCGATTGCGCGCGAGCAGGAGCGCGGTGCCTTCCGACTCTATCTGGTCAATAGGTAGTGAGAATATATTGCTCCGCATAATCTTCCCTTCCTCATCCCTGGGAAGGTACGGGACGTCTATGCGTTCGCGGTTGCGGCGGATCAGCTGCAGGGCCAGGGCATGCACTTTGGCCGGCACCCGCCAGCTCTGTGTGAGCTGCACTTCCTCGTTTACTTCCCAGTTTAGAAACAGGGCAGGGCGAGCCCCCTGAAACACATATATAGCCTGGTCGGCATCCCCGCCAAGGTACATCAGCCGGCAGCTCTCCGCCCACATCCTCACCACGGCCATCTGCAGCGGGCTGTTGTCCTGGCACTCGTCCACAAAGAGCACCGCCAGGTCGGGGATTGCCAACTTGTCCCTGGCTACACGGACCAGCATATCAGTGAAGTCCAGCAACCCCTTTTCTTTCTTGAAAGCGATATACCGCTCATGAAACTGCTCTACCTGGGCCAGGCACCAGCCGTCCGGATTCTCCAGCGGGTCCGTAAAATCATGGTACGCCTGCTCAATGCTGGGCTGCATGGTGTTATACCACCACCCCTCAAAGAACAGAAGGTGGTCTGCCAGCGTGGCCAGCATGACCTCTTGCACTTCATGCTCCTCAAGGTCTACTTTACTCTCCTCTTTCTGTGTGACTGAGAACGTGTAACCATACATCTCACCGAACTCCTCGAGGTGCTTGTTACTCAACACCTGATCCTTCCCCAGGCAGAGTAGCCGGTAACAGCACGAGTGGATAGTGCGGAACCAGGATAGGTCGTCTCCCTGCAGCCAGGTAAAGTTCTTCATGGCCCTCTCTTTGGCCTCACGGGCGGCCGCCCTGGTGAAAGAGACGAAGCCGATACTGCCAGGCTTCACCCCTTCCTTGAGCTGCTGTTCCAAGGTGTTCAGGAGGTAGGTCGTCTTGCCGGTGCCGGGCGGGCCGTGGACTTTCAAAATATGCGTCACTGAATTCTCCTATTATTATCGCGTGCGTAGACTGGTTTTATTTAATTATTACCCTTGTTACACGCTAGGACATCAGGGAAACATTGCGGTAACTATCTGTCGTAGATTGAATGTTACTCTGTTACCTCTGTTACCACACTCGCTATTTCGTGAAAAAATTTTCAGTGAAGACGTGCTCGTGATGTATAAGAGAAGAATTGCCATAAGTAATTAAAACTCCAGCGATTCCGTATCTGGCGAATTATTTTCGGTGTTATTTTCTTGAGTTACCTCGTCGCCGGGAGAAAACACGCCAGGCATTTTCCAGAGTTTAAAAGTCCTTTTTCCGACCCTGACAACCTCAAGTGAGCCGCCATTATTCTTAATTAAGCGCCATAAATCAGCGCGCTCAATATTTAAGTGGTGGCGTTTTTTGAGTTGTTCCTGAATTATTGAGGCCTTGAAGAAAAATGCCGTTTCGCGTTTTACGGGATGTCCAGCCTCAACATCTGCCTCACTCTCCGCTCCTGGAGTGACATCCAGCCACTCATGGATGAGGTCGATGTAACGCGAGGTGTTCAATGAATCCGCCGGCGCCTGCTCCATCTCGATCACAGGAGTGAGTGTGTTGAGATAGTCCAGCCATTCCACCTGCTTCATGCCGGCAAAGGGGACCTGGTTGAACACCTGGTGGTAGGCCTTCTGGAAGAACCGCAGCGTAAACAGCTGCTCGTGGTCCACTTCGAAGGAGCTGCTCCCGTTGGGATGAATACGGAAGTAGGGTGGGTTGGACATAACCTTAACTATGCGTGTGAAGGCAGCCTCGCCGCCATCCTTTTTCTTCTTGCCCGTCTCAACTCTGTCGTCCGTTTCCTTGGTGCGCTTCTTATAGACGGGGCACTCTTTGTCGCAGAATCCTGCTGCCTCGATGTCGGGGCAGCCGATGGAGTATTTGCCGGTGTAGGCGTCCTGCAGGTTGCGCATGAGCTGTACGGTATCCAGTGGAGGGGTGTTGCGTTCATTCCACTGTTGCAGGATCACCCGGGCCATGTCGACGTCCTGGCCCTGGCGGAAAAGAATGCCGGCGATCCGGAAGGAGGCCATGTGCCGCCCACCCTCCGGTACGCCGGCCATCATCTTAGGAAAGCATCTGAAGCCTTTGGCGGAAGGAGCGGCGGCCGACGCCCCCGCGGGGCCGGAGGCCGGTCGGTCTTTGCGGTCCTTCACGAACTCGTCCACCATGCCGGCCAGAGTTTCATTGCTTACGGAAGGGAGCGCGCCGATGGCATCCAGTCCGTGCTCGGCCAACTCCGCGTTGAACTCCTCGTTGATGAACGTGGTGCGGCGGCCGGTCTTGCGGTGGATGCACCAGGGCAGTTTTATGCAGGAACCATACCCCAGGCCGCTGGCCTGCTTGGGGAAAACCTCTACTCCGTAGTCCGGCCTTCCTATTTCCTCCTCGGCCTGGGCCACACACTCTCTGAGCAGGCGCATGGTCAGCCCAGCAGGCAGCTTATTCTTCCACAGCAGCCAGACGTGGTAGCCCTTATTGCCGGAGGCCTCCAGTAGAGGCGTTAGGCCGACGTGACGTAACCAGCCCATGAAGAACAATATGCGTTCTTTGGCCTGAGCTGTTTTTGAGTCAATGTCAATGGCGCCGTGAGCTACCAGGTGCTCCTCGGTTACGGTGTAGATACCAACGGTCTGCTTCCCTGCAACGTGCTTTTCCAGGTCGGCAAGAGTGACGGGCCGCTCTACTTTGAGATAGCTTCCGTCCTCTTGCTGCAGGGTAAAGGCGCGCTCTTTGCCCATGAACCAACGCCACAAAGCCTCAGCTCGTGGATCTCCCACAGTAACCCCTCCTAGAAGTCTAAGCCAGTGTCCTGTACGTGCCGGGAAGCCAGAGCTGCATCAACCAGCTTCTCCAGTGCGGCAACATCCTTGGAGTACATAAGGTCCTTGGAGCTAGGCAGACTGTTCATCATCTGGACGAAAGCTTCTTTGCTGATTCCCGCCGCTTTGGCTTTGTCTTTCACGGCTGTGAACTCAGGGGTTACAATCCTCCCTGGCGTTGGCGTTGGCGTTGGTGTGGGAACAGCTGAACGGAACTCATCCGCGGACGGAGGTGCTTTGAAAGCAGCGCTCTTCTTTTTGGCGTCGTCCTGCAGCGCCAGTATAAACGCTCTGAATATGTCGGTGTTGGTACTGAAGCGCATCTCAAGAGCCTTCGGAAGCACCACCAAGATGCCGCCCATGTCATAGCCCATTACTTGGGCCTGTTGTACGAACTGACGCCAGAGCTCGCTGGGTTGACGGTCGAGGCCGTCATCCTTCTTGGAAGGTGGTGGCGCCGGATCTGTGTCAAGGGGATGTACCGGTTCCGGCTTCTCTTTCTTTGGCCGGCCAGGGCCCTTCTTTGCCGGTTCAGTGGTGGGAGCGGCCGTGGCTGTTGCCGCTGTAACGGGGGTAGGCGTAACGTCTATAGTCTCGGTGCCCTTATCCTCTGGCTCAGCTCCATACAGGTCGTCGGGGGTCTGGTCCTGCTCAGGCGCACAGAGCAGAGCGCGGAACGGTGAGGCCACCTGCTTCTGTGCCAGGCTGGTCAGGCTTTCCGTGATGTTGAACTGGAGAACGAGGATCTTCTTCTTTGTTTGCCCGGGAGGGGTAACCTCTTTCCATACCCGGCTCATCTCGATAGGTATGCCATAGCAGCGCCCGAACATTCCTTTGAGGAGGCGCGCGTAGCTATTCACGGCGATCATGTTGTGGATGCTTGAGGTGTTGATCTGAAATACGCCGAAGCCGGCGACGTCCGGCAGCAGCACGAGCAGGTGCATCACATTCTTACATCGGGCAGGCTTGACCATGAACTCCGGGCACTCCTCGCCCAGGCAGTCGAGGCCTTCCTGGATGATGTACTGCTTCGTATCGGCGTTGGCGAAATCGCCGGTGCTTGTGTCCACTTTACGCTTGCACGTCCCCGTTGCTGTGCGGCCGCTGGTTCCGATGCAGGTCCAGGCCTGCGACTGAGAGTATCTCTTCTTGTACTGGCTGGCGAAGTCCTCCAGGGTGTTGGAGGGAAACATGATCTTCAGCTTGGTGGGTTTCTCCCCGTAGATCTCCTTGACAGGAGCGCAGCCGTCCTCGTCCCTCAGCTCGAAGTATTCCGTGGCCTGGCCGGGCCCCTTGGCTTTCGGCTTCCCAAGCCGGATGTGTCCAATGACAGGTATTTTGTTGGCATCCGATATGCCGTCTATGGGTGACATGGTTACTCCTCCTTCTCTTTTTCCTCTGTGGCGGGTTCAAATGTGTAGACGAGCTGAGGCGAGTCGTCATAGTGGGCCACCAGGTCAAACCTGGTGAGGAAATCGGTCACCTCCAGGTGTTGCCCACGCGCCTGGCGTTCGACAAACTCGTAAGGGATGGTTGCCTTGACGCTCTTGAACTGATTTACCAGCGTGGCTTTATATCGCTTTTGGTAGGACATGGCGGCGGCCTCCTCGTGCTGACTGGAACTGTGCTAGACTAGCAGAAGTCTTTGCGCTTGTCAAGAGGCCGCCAAAGGTTCGGGAAGTTGGAGGGCAAAATAATAGGCGGTCCTCGAAGTGAGGACCGCCTATTAGGTGGGATGCTACTTAGGCAATAGAGAGTCTTGAACGTCCTGGCTAGTTTTAACTTCAGCACGGTGCTCTATTTCCCGCGCCCCACATATCGAGCACTTGCCGCCACCAATTTTGCCTATTTGCTGGCAGCCATTTGGACAGTGCCATGTTACAAACGTTTTCCCTTGCCGCTGGGCGATGATACGTGCCACTCTTGTGTTCTCCTCAGAGTGGACAACCTCGCCAAACTCGAGCTTGGTCTGGTCGACGGAAAGGTCCTTGTCGCCAGCTATTCCTCTGAGGTTTTCTATCTTCTCGACCATGGACCTGGCCCATGCGAGATTCCGTCCCTCGAAATAGCTGGTGTTGATTATCAAGTGCTGCAGGGCACTTTGGAGCCCCCACAGGTCTGAGTCCGAGAGTGTGTAACCTGGCCCACCGCCGAGCCGGGTAAAGACGACTTTGTTGGGCATACGCTCCTCCTTATTCCGTAGCGTTTGTAGTAGTCTCCGAGGTCTGTTTGCCTTGTCTTGTAGCTGCGCAGTTTTGGCTGCTGCAGGAGCCTTTTGGCCTCCGGCGTGAGCTGGTCTATCGCTACATTCCAGCGGTTCCTCACAGGGTCATAGACGCCGAGGATCTGGCCGGCGGCCAGGGCCGTCCGGACGCGATGATAAGGACAACGGTACTCTTTGGCGAGCTGGGCAGCCGAGAGGAAACCTTGATTGTCGCGGGCGCGGATACCTATTTCATGCAGGCGTCGCCGTACAGCTCCTCGGCTGCGTCGCAGGTGCCCGGCAATGACCTCCAGGGTGGCACTGCCGGCGTGACCGAGGAGATATGCCTTCTCCTCCTCGGTCCATTCCAGGTTGTCCATCCGGATGCGCTTCTTGTCTACGCCGGCAGCCAGCCAGGCATGGGCCATGCTCCCGAAGTATTCGAGGATCCGGTGCGATGTCGGCCAGTCAAGGCGGCCTTTCTTGAGGCTGTTATAGGTGGAATCACAACATGGCAATGGCCCTGGCAGCTCCTTCGCCGCCATGGCCAGTCTTTCTATCACGTACTCGCGGGTCCATAACCGCCGGTGACTGCCTATCCAGTTAGGAAAGGCCATCGGTATAGTCCTCCCCTTCTCCATCCAACACGGGAGTTGAATGTGGCGGCATTGGCAAGGCTTGTTGAGCGATGAACTTGGTCTTGCCCTTCTCGAAGCCGTGCTCCTCGAGCTTGGTCACACCGTCGTACAGTTCCCTCCGGTGGACCGCCCCTGAGCTACCGCCATGAAAATAACCAGAACAAAAGCAACGACAGGTCTTTGGATTAGATTTTGCAGAGTGACACCGTTTTCCGCAGGTGCGCTTACGACTCATCTTCCCTCCTTAACAAACTGGCCGGTTATGGGCAGTCTGTGCATAGCCAGCCTCGGTATGTGTAAACGGCAGGCCAGTCCAACTGCAGAGTGATAAAACGGATGCGGAGTTGATGGTGTCCTGGATGCTCCGGGCCGTGGCTCCATCGCTCTCCAGTCACAAGTGACAGGGACAATGCCGGCCGGCGAGTGGGTTTCGTGGTCCGGCCCATGGTTACTTTCGGGTAGAACATTGACTCTGTCCTCTCCGCCTGAAGTCGTGGTTCTTCATAGCACAGTCCTCGGCGTCCTGGCGAAGCCTGAATTCATCGAGCCATCGGCCGTCCGGCGTGATAACGCGGAACACGTTGTCCCTCTTGGAAAAGCTAATCCTGAGGTTGTTGATGTACTTCCTTCCAGGGGAGACAACCTTATCAACCTCGATCTCAAACAGCTTGGTCTGGTCGACGTTGTCTGAAAGGTCCTTGTCGCCGGCCAGCTTCTCGTACCACTCTACGCCGGTGTACTCCTTAAACCACTCCGTCGAGTCTTTCACGTTGGCAAAGGCGTGGACGCCGTTCACGATGCCCTGGTATACCTCGACTCCAATAATTACTTTCATCGCTCTCCTTTCTTGGACCGCAGGCCACGGCAGGCGCCGTTCACCTTGGCAGCTTTGCGGATACGGTTTTCACCCTGTCTGGTAAATGTTGCCTCGTGTTTTTCCCATACTGTCTTGGTTGCCATGTTTCACCCCTTGCGTTTTCTATTTGGC
>Ga0265297_10007665_pt1 | contig 14829 bp, 30 predicted proteins | sample Munlanlwell13791_FD_192502 | JGI IMG/M metagenome (GOLD analysis project Ga0265297, IMG submission 192502) | Leachate microbial communities from a municipal landfill in Southern Ontario, Canada - Leachate well 137-91 | ecosystem: Engineered > Solid waste > Landfill > Unclassified | place... | reverse complement strand
CCTCTACTTGGATAAAGACTCATAACTAATGCATCTGCTGTTCTAATTTGCCTACTATAACCAGTTTGATTTCTGACTTGAGGTAAAAAGGCATATTCAGGTGGACTATATCTATTTCTTAATAATTTTTCAATATCTCCAGCAGTATAAGTTTTAATATTTTTCATTTTATTTCTTTGAGCAAAATTTGCCTAATTTTATTATCTACCTTATTAACATTCATCCATTTTTCTAAACTTTCTTTTAGTGGTTGTTTTTCTTTTTTAGCGATTATAATTTCGTTTGTTGTAAAATCTTTTTTTATTTTAAATAAAACAAATTTCTCTTTATAGACTTCTTCTAATGGTAGAAAAGAACGCCAAAGTGAATAATCCTTGAAAATACATCTGACCTTGGTTTTATCCTTAAAAGCATCTAAAATACCTCTTAAAACCATTAAATTTGGGGCAGAACGTGCCTTATTTTCAAGGTTTGGGTCTATTACCACATCTACCATAGGGTAGGGGCTTTTTAATGCGATTTTATTGACTTTTTCATCTTTAGACCCATAATCCTGAATAATGTAAATATATTTACCTTTATCCTCACTTTCATCAAAATTTATCCACCTACAACTGCCAATTTGAACTACATTATCAAGCTCCTGATTTTGGTGTTGGTGTCCAAGATAAACTTTTGAATATTGCTTCAAATCTTCTTTTGAAATAGTAGAACCGAATTTTCCTTTCTTTGCTTCTTTGACAATAAAGTGCCCAATATATAAATTATTTTTATCTTTATATTCCTTACATAGTTTTATTTGTGGAAATAAAATCCCATAATGATTTAAAACTGAATCTTCGGATGTAGTACTCTCGTGGCTCTGAGCGATTATTGTTGTTATAGGTCTATTTAATTTTTGAATAAAATTAGCATACATATCTAAAGAATTACTATCCGGCAGAAGTTCATTGAATGTATCTCCTGCATTATAGACCTCGGTTATTTTATACTCATTACAAAGAGACAAAATCTCATCCAAAACAAGTTGACATTCGGGTAGGTCTTGCTCTTTTATATGAATGTCAGAAAATATTAAATAATTTTTATTCATCTCGTTCTAAAATGTTTTTAATGTTGTCGGCGGATAATTTCCCAAATAAACTTCCATCTAAATTATATAGTTGTTTTTTATCGTCATATTTAAACAAAATCTTCCAATCGTTCCACTTCCAATCTTCGCCGGGAAATCTGCAAAAAATAATTTCTTTAATTGTCATTATAATCTTTTCCTTGTTCGGTTTGGCTGCAAAGAATTTACGAAAAATACCCATAGATTAGGTCTTTTCCAACCATTTAATCCTTTGCATTTATATGGATAATAAACATATTGCCACCAATAAAGTTCACACATAAAATATAAACTCATTAATCTTACAATAAAAAGTATTGGTTCTTTAATAAGAATAACATAACCTAATAAAATAATATCACAAATTATTGCGAGGACAGTGAAAAGGCGAGATACATTTCGGCTGGATTGATTCTTTTTTATTTTGTTGGTTTCTATTTTATATTTAACAGCATCAACAAAACCAGTAATCAATACTAGAAATCTAAATATAACTAAAACATCATTAAATATATTCATAATCTTTATACTATAAGTATACCATATTTATCGTTACTATGTCAAGTTTGGGATAGAGGGAGATTCCTCACCTCTATCTTTAAAGTTATTTTGGCTGTTGGTTTTCTCTAAATCTTTTTTCTCTTGCCTGTCGAATTGCTATTTTTTCCTCGTCTGTTAATAATTGATTAGACCTAATGGTAATCAATAACTTTACAAAAACTTGAGCAATACCAACCAATAACTTAGCTACATCCCCTCTCGCATCTGTTTCTACCTTCTGTAAGTCTACCAATGCATCTTCTTTAGAAATCATTATTCCTCCTATTTTTATATTAAGCTAAATAATCACCAATAAAATAAACTCCAGCCCCGACCACAATCAATCCTGATAAAACAGGATGCCACTTAAACATTAAAATAAGAGAAATCACTCCAATAGCTATTCCTACTGCTTTGAGTATTGTGCCTAATGTTTTTTGTTCCATTATTCTACCTCCTTTTATTTAATTAGACCATTAATTGCATAAACAAATGCATCACATTTATCATCAGATTCTATCTTATCATTTAAAATATTATTAACAAATTCTACTACTTTTTGTTTTCTTTCCTTTCTTGAAAGTTTAGGAGTAATACATAATCCTATATTTTTTCTTGAAGTCATCGGATGTATAAAATAAATTTCATCAAAATAAGGATATAATATAGAATAAACTACTCCTGCAAATGCAGAAAGAATTAAAGCAGTATGAGCATTTTTACCTATATAACATTTCTCTATTATTAATATCATCGGTTTAGCTTTTAAAGTTTTAATTTTATTTTCTAATTCTTTAGTAAAATCTACTAAAGATTTTAAAATAATAGGAATATTTTCCTTGGGATTGTCTATTTTAGGTAGTTTAAAAATATCAAAAGAAATTTTTAGTTGTTTAGTATTATCAATAAAACAAAGTCCAGTAGTTGAGGCTAAATCAACTCCTATAGACAATCCATTTCTTAATTTTTTTCCTAAATTCCGTTCTAATTGTTGTTTGGTTTTAATCATTTGCTTGAGTTTAAATTTTTTTCAAATAAATATAATCTTCCTGATACATTACATAATACACATACAATATATTCCCATTTTTCATTAGTATAATCCCATTCGTCTATTATTGTAATTTCAATTGTAAAATTATTTTGTGCCATAATAATTAAAAGAGAGAAGGAAGTATCAACTTCCTTTAATTAATTCGTTCTACTGTTTCGCCTTTTTCGTTGAGTAAATAAATAACCATATTACTATAAATGGTTTTTTTTGTTTTATCATTTTTATAAACAGCAATAAAAATATAATCTTTGCTAACTTCTCGTGAATTATCAACAAATGATTGAACTATAATATCAATATTATTAAGATTTATTTTTTCGGTAGTATTTACTCTTCGATACTCTACTGATTCTATATCTGCTATTATAGTCCATGACTCTACTCCCAATTGTATTGTTCTTAACTTTATTATCATCTGTCTACCTCCTTTTTTTCTACCTGTCTATCTTCCTTCTCTCTATTTTTTCTTGGTTTCTTTTCTTTCTTTGGAATAAAAATACTAAAATCCCATTTAAGTGCGGTGTAAATTATCGTTACTTTTTTTATAATATTTTTTTCAATCATTTTATCCCAATCAACTTCTTTAATATGAGATGTATCATCTCCTTCAAAAACTAAAACATTTTTATCTATTAGAGTATTTGATTCTTTTCTTTCTCGTTTTCCAGTTTCTTTATTTTTAAGCATTCTCGAAGATTTTCTTTCGGCTTTTCCCATTGATTTAACATAAATATAATATAAATCATTATGATATTCTTTACTAAAATTAGGTAATATTTCATCTGTGTATTTTAATGCTCTGATAAAAACTGGTTCAGAATCGTAAACAGTTTCATTTCGTTGAAATGGAGCAGCTATATTTTTTAGTGGATGATTTTTAAATTCATTAATTTGCTGTTTTATCCAATTACTGCATTCGTTTTCATTATCTCCTTTTAAAATTTTGTTATATAAATCTTCTAAAAATGTTTCTTGATACTTAGAACTGTCTCGTCTCACGATTTCAATTCCTTTGTCTATTACTTTTTTTTCTCCATTTGCTTTAACAAAATTGCCTTTATAATGTTTATCTCCAGTAAAAACAACATTCTCAAAATATCCTTCGTATTTGAATTTTAATTTCCCTTCTGTTTTCCCAAAATGCTTTAACCATTTCGGTATCAAAATATTATTACAAAGATTTTCTATTTTTTCAAAATCTTTTGAATGAATAAAATTACTATCAGTATCGGCAGCAACAACTTTAAATCCAAGTTTATTTAAAGAAAATTTAATATATCTAATCAAAAACCTTGCTAAATAAGTAATTGTATCTGCTATGTCTTTATTATAAATTCTCGAATTTTTAAATAATAAAATTCCGTAGAGTGTGTTGTTTAAACTTTTATGAGCTTCATCTTTCTTTTTTAATAAATCAAATTCTAATCCAGTTTTATTTAACAATTCTTTTTGTATTTGCTCTCTTGCATAAATTAGTTTTCTACTTACTGTAGGAACTATAGCATCAGGGTTTTGATAAATATTTATTTTTCTGATTTTAACTGTTTGCAAAGATGCTTCTTTCCTAATATTAACAGGGTCTAAATTAAATGTCGAAATAAGACTCGGATAAGTTCCAGAAACATCGAGCAAAGTTACTCCTTCGTATCTTCCCGGAATAGAAAATACCCATCCACCATGGATTTTATCTTCTTCTTTTCTTCTTAATCTTTCTTCTTCTTCTGGTTTACTTGGTAATACTACTCCTTTTTTCTTTGATTCTTGCAAAATGAGACCATCAATTGAAACACTAAAATGGCACAAATCTTCCCATAATACTTTCGCTAATCTTCGTTGTTCATCAAAATAATCAATTATATGCAATTTGTTTTCCAGTGCTACCATCTTTTTTACATCTTCTAAATTTTTTTCTTTAATAATATCAGAAACAATATCAAAACGATATTTAACAGAATTCTGCGGAACTTTAAATTCTTCGCTATAAATATAATCTAATGTATTTCTTTTGTATTTATAAACTTTTTTAATAAATTGATAATAATCTACTACACTAATTCCTTCTGGATATTGATTATGATAATTCTTTTTATTTATCGGACTTATTTTTTCTGAAAAATCAGGAAATCTAGTAACCAAGTAAGGCATGTCAAATCCATCTACATTATACGCTATTAGTAAATCTGGCTTAATTTCATTAATATAATTAATAAAAGCATTTAACAAATCATATTCGGTTTTATAATTTAAAGTCCAAAATTGTTTATATTGTTGACTATAATTATCATAAACTGTGATAGATGTTATTGGGTCAGGGGCAACTAATGGATTAGGAATGATTTTACTTTGAGTTTCAATATCAAACATTATCCATTTAGTTCTTGATTTAATTATGTTAACTTTATCCAATAAATATCTTTTCGTATAAATAATATCGCTTTCTCCATCAACTTTTACATCCCTTACATTTTTAATTTGCCAAGGAAGTTTTTTAAACATTTTATTAAATTTCCCACCAAAATAACCGAGAAAAATTCCATTGGGATTTGATTGATAAAAATAAGGTAAAAATAAAACATCTTTTTGTATATCTAGCGACCCATCAGATTGCCGATTAAATAAATAAATATCTTTTCCAATATTTGCTATATTTTGTAAAGGATAATTAAACACTTTTCTCCTTTAATTTCTTTAAATGAAATTCTAATTGCTCTTTACTAAACTGATTCAAATCTTGATTCAATTTTTCTACTAATGGGTCTAATTTCTTTATTTGTTCTATAATAGGTTGTTTATCTTTATCTATTATTTTAGATTGTTCAAGTTGTTGTTTCATTTCTTTTATTTTTCTATGAAGTTCTATACGGTCAGAACTGCCAACCCTCATTTTGTTCTTTAGTTTGCGAAGTTTGGAAATCTGTTTTTTTAATTCTTTATTTGTCATTTTTTAATGAATAGGTTTAATAATTGAATGATGAAAATCTACTGTTTCTTTTTGTTCTAAACAGAATTCACATGAACCATAGCTAATTGATAATGCATATTTAAAAAATATTAAATTTCCCTCGGCAAGTCTTTTTTCTTGAACTAATTTGGAAGCACATTCTAAACAAACGAACATTTTTAGTCCTCCTTTTTATAGGAACAAGTTAGTTGTAACCCAAAAATTCTAATGAACCACAACATACCACACAGGGAGAAATCAAAAAACCAATAACGCCACAAAACATTTTTAGGAGATTGATAAGAGAGTTTATATTTCTTCATATCATTAAGCTATAAGGATGCCAAATTGCCTTATAATTATAATCTCGAAGTAGATTAACCATTTGATTCGCCCCGATTGGGTTAAGTGAATGAATATAAAATTGACTATTTGGCTGAAGTTTTTCTTCTACTATTTTTTTAACTAATTCATAACCATTATTTAGTGATGTTAAATGGTCTTCTCCTAAATCATAATCAAGAAAAATTACCTCGCATTGATTTAATCTCAAAAAATCTAAAGCAACCTGAATATCTTTAGTGATAAAAATATCGTGATTTTTTAAGAGTTGTTTAAAGAATTCAATACGCTCAAAATTATCTTCAAGTATCAATATACGCATATTTATTCCTTATAAGCCTTGTAAATTATACTAAAAAAATCTTTAATATCTAATGATACAAATGTTTTTCCTTCATTATTTTTTTGTATTAATAGAGGTATTTTATTTGAAGAAATTGGTATCTGATTAATTAAATGTTCCCATATATCTTGGTCTACTATAATATTTCTTTTATTCCAGTTCTTTGCTTCTATAAAAAAATATTTAGATACTACATCTCCTATATCTAATGAAGCACCAGAAGCTCTACTTAAACGAGCATAATTATCTATTACTTTTAAATAATCTAAAATGATTAATTCTAGTTCTTGCCCTTTTTCTTTTCTAGTCTGCATTTTTATAACCTTTATCAAAATAATAAGGAATATGCAATTCCGATAATTCAGATTTTGAATTGCTTTTTTTAGTTTTTATAATTTTTAAAACACAATCAAAACCTATTTTAACGTCTTTTTTCTTTCCTTCAGTATCAATTATTTTTTTTGTAGGACTATCAACTCCTTGTCCTTTCCTTAAATATACTGTCAAAAGAGACCAATGTTTAATCCCATGACCGCCACTCAATCCTTCATGTGTGGCAAAACCCCCAATTCCTTCGGTTCTAACTTGCCCTATCAATAAATAACCAACATTTCCTTTATAAATAAATGGCGCAACTCTTCTTAAAAATTTTCCTAATTTTTTCGCTAATAATGCCATTTCTTCTTTTTCCATTTCCCTTTCTTTTTCTGCTTTTCCTTCATATTGTTCATCATGCGGAGACATTGCATTAACAGAATCTAAAATTATAAGGTCAACACACTTTTCTTTTGCTAATTTTATTGAAATATTCATTGCATCTTCTGCTGTTTCGCAATTTTCAATAAGAACTAAATCTTCTATCTTTACTCCAAATTGAATTGCTCTTGATTTTGTGAACCCATGTTCTAAATCAATATATGCACATATTTTTCCCGATTTTTGCGCTTCAGCTATCTGATAATATGCAAGTGTAGATTTTCCTACTCCTTCCGAACCATAAATAACAATAAAATTACCTAAAACAGAACCTCCACCTAATAAATCATCTATAGATTCAATTCCAAAATTTATACTTTGTTTTTGTGGTTCTTCAGAGCCAAATTTAATCATAGTGCTATCATCCATTGATTTGTTAATATCTCTCATTACTTCTTTGAGTTTATTTTTCCTTTCTTCTTGTTCTTTAGTTATTATTTTTTTATTTTCTTCATTTAATATCTTTTCTAACTTTGGGTCAGGTTGTGTTATTGGAACGTTCATTTCTTTTGATTGTTCACTTTCTGATGAACTTAATTTAGATTCTGCTTGATTTATTTCGTTTTGTAATGTTAAATCTCCCGAAGTTTCTTCTGGTTTAATTTTCCTTGGTCTGCCTCTAGGCATAATTATTCTCCTTTATTTTAACAAAAACTATAATAATATTGTTCAGGTAAATTATCTAAATATAAATGAAACATTATATTTTCTATATACCAATAATATTCGTTGTAATTCATTTCTTTTTCCTCTGACAAGTGCAAGGACTATAGCGATTACAATTACAGTTATCACAATGAAACTTAGGTTTATCTTTTCCTGTTCCCTGTCTTCTTAGTTTTATTAGTCCGAGTTTTTCTTTTCTTTGATACATTGTTTCTCCTTTTTTTAGATAATTTATTTACTTCTTTTTGCCATTTATTAATTAAATTTACCATTTCTGAAGAAAATCTTACCATATCCTCACTAATAGAAACAAGTGAAACTTTAGGAATATCAATTTTCTTATCTTTCTTATTATAATAAATTAACCCAATTAAAAGACTCACCGCAACTAAAGCTAAAATCATTTCAATCATTTTTCTCTCCTTTTATTTTTACAAAAAGTCTTAATTACATAATCCATTATAGCTTTTGCTTGAACTAAACTGCCATGACCTTCTCCTGCTTTCTTTTCGATAATCTTTCTTATTTTTATTAAATGAAAAATATAATTCATCTTATTCTCCTTTATTTAAATATCCTATGTCCATACAATAAGAGTAAGATGCAACTAATTATAAATAATAATTCGCTATTATTTTCAAGAAACTTTTTCGGGGTTTTTAATAATTTCATTAATTAACTCCTTTCTTTAAATAAACGGTATCCCAATCTTCACTCTTTAAACAATATTCTTCCATGATATCTGTCGTAATTAATTCCTTTGCTTCTATCCCGAATGTTTCTCCAATCTTTTTGTACCAATCAGCAACAGCAGAAATACAAAACTCTTTGTCTTTACTTTGAATATTTTTCGCAAACCATTTTATTCCTGTTACGAATGTGAGTGTCTTACCTACCATTAAAAAAATATCATAGGTCTTCCCCATATCCTCTTCAGCAGATTTTTTGAGCATTTCTGCTTGTTCAGTAGTTAAATTGTTCTTTCTAAAGATAATAACATCCCTCGTAAGAATTTTATCAAGTTCATCTTTTTGTACTTTCCATTGCTGCTCAACTATCTGGTTCTCTGAAATCGCCATACCAGCGTGATAGTAATTTACGGAGTTCATTTCTTTTTTAAATATTTTCTTATAAAGCCATATCCACAGAGTAGATTCCTGTTGCAAGAATTTCACGACCTTGGCTGCAAAACGAGTAGAATCACATAGAAAGATGTCTCCGAGCATTGGTGTATAGTTCATTATTTACCCCTTAATAATGCACATTCACAATATTTCTTCTCCGCACAACAAGTAACTCTTTTCTTAGCATACTTGCAATATTCATACATACCGCTATTATCATCTAATTCAATCCAATATTTACAGAGTTTATATTTTTTTCTGTAATTAATTATCATAACTATTAAGATACATAAATTTATAAAAGGAATTAAATGAGAGAAAAATAAAAACCAATTACCAAGTAAATAACATCCAATTAAAAAAATAATAAATGCACTAACACAAGTAATATAATAAAAGAGAGATAAATCATTTGTAGTTTTTCGTTTGTATGTTTTCCAGAGCTGTGGAAGAAGTTCTACGCTCCAGAGAAACCCCGAAATAAGGAATAGGGCATTATGCATTCTTCTCCTTTATAATTAAATGAGGAACAATGAATAAACATAGAAAACTAGTCAATGAAGATACTACAATTAACCAATTTAGACCTAAAATCGGATATAATATTGACCCCGTATATTCCGAAGCCCAAAAAGTGCTTAAATTAGAAATTCCACATAATAAAGCGAATGTAGTTGCTTCTAATCCATTTATAGTAGATTGTGCCAAAAAATCTAACATTAATAAATGAACTGCCATACCTACAAAGCTATATAACACTAAATACAATAATGCAGTAATTGGAGTATAGTATAAATAACTTAATGATGTAATCGCCCCTAAAAATACAGAAATCTTTAACCATTTTATTAGATTTATTTTTTTAGATACTTTATAATAAACTAATGCTCCTATAATAGAAATAATTGAAGAAATCGTAGTTAATAAACCCATGAAAGAATAAGACCATTTAAAAATATCTTTTTGCATATATTCTAACGGTGTGCCAAATGAAGGATTGAATTTATATAAAAACAAAAATAAACACGCCCATAAAAAACTTTTGTTTTTAAAAATTAATTTGTATTTTTTTATAGTATCTATTAATTTTTCTTTGACTCTGACTATTTTATCTTCTTTATAGAAATAAGTCGGAATGAACATTAATAAATAAAAAGGAATTAAACATAAAAATGCAAATTGATAATTTGAATTATCTGCTAAATAACCTCCTAATAAACCTGCAATTATTGCAGGAATAGTTACAAAAATCCATTGTAATGATTGGATTTTCCCAGTTATTCCATATTTTTTTCCTTCAATACACATTGTTCCATCAACTGTTACATCTCTTATTGCACTATCCATAGCATTAAAACTCATAAAAGTAATTAAAAAAACTAATGGCAATGACCATAATCCTAAAAATAAAACAGTTAAAATATCTATAATAATTGAAATTGTTATCCAAGTTTTTCTTGTAAAATAATTATCTATACAAAACCCCCATAAAATTTTAGGAAACCAAGCTAAATGTAAGATAGATTTAATAAACATTTGCTTATCTGGAGAATAATGTAATATATCTTTAAAATAGGCAAATAATGATAAATTTGGCAAGGATTCAATACCTTGAATAAAATAACAAAAAGCTGATAAACTATAAATCCAAAATATTTTATTATTTCTTAAGTTTCGCATACCAATATTCTCTTTTTCCATTAGTTTTGAAATGACATGATTCACATAAACTTATTAAATTATCTTCGTTGCAATTTTGTTTGTTGTAATCTATGTGGTGAATAGATAAATGTTTATGAAATCCCTTCAATTGATTTTGTTTTATTCCACATATTTGGCAGGTATACTCATCTCTTTTACGAATGTATTCTCTAAGTTCATCATTAAATTCATCAGGATATGGCAAATTAGAAATCCCTCCTCGCCAATTGGGATTTCCTTCATTTAAAAATTTATATTTTAATTCATTATACAAACATTTTCTGCATATATCTGCTTTATACGAAATTTCTTTTCCGCATTTACAATAATACTTCTCTAAAGTTCTGCCATCTATATAAGCAGGGTTATTTTCTGGTATTATTAATCTCTCTTTTGCCTTTTTGCTAATATTATTTTTTTGTTCTAAAGTTAAATTCTTTCCAATCAAACAAGAATTATGAGTTAAATAATATCTTTTCAAACTATCCGAAATAGATTTTTTAGTCTTTTCAGAAAGTATTGCACCAATTCTCGGAGGGATTCGCTTCATAGCCTTTTTTCGAAGTTTTTCTTTGACTTCTTTTGTTCTGGGAATTCCTTTATTATAAGTTTCTGCAATATATCTATTTCTACAAATTATACATCTCTTTGCATAACGACTAATTTTTGTGTTACAAACAATACATCTATTATTTTTCATTTCTTCTTCCTAAAATATTTTATAGGATTAATATCGTGAAAATAAGAATAAATATACATTACAAAAAATATCCAAGCAAATATAGCTAATAAAACCATTCCACTAATCAATCCAAATAAAAAGAAAATAAACTTAATCATTATTCTTTCTTTTTGTTTTCTAATGCTAATTCCCATGCCTCTTGCTTCACCTGATGGTCTAATAAATCCATTTGTTCGATTGTTTTATGGATATGCTCTTTAAATCCCTTGATTGACGAATATTTAGTTTCTAAATCTAAAAGAATGACCTCTATTTCTTTTAATTTTATATAAATTTCTGTGAGAGATTCTATATCCTCTTTAAATACTTTCATTTATTTTTAAATATTATATAATACCAAGTTCCTAATAAAAAAAATCCGACATAATTTAAATTTCTAACCTCTATAGTTATTAAACTGAGGGCAACAGAAAATAAAATTAATGTAAACCAATATTTTTTATTACTCATTTTACATCCTCTATCTTAGTAATATCCTCGCATCTAATAATTTTTATTCTTCCTTTAATATCTAAAAACATAGTATATCTTTCTCTCTTAAATAAACAATTACTAAAACCATCTTGGTCTAAACATTCTTCTATTTTTATTACATCATCTACTATCCCTTCATAACCATAATAATTAAAAGTCTCGACATAAACTTTTTTGCCTATATATTCATAATAATCTTGGGGCAGAATACTCCAAACAAACAAAAAAGTGGCTAAAAATAATATAATTAATTTTTTAAGCATTTTAAATTCTCCTCCAACCAATCTTTGATTTCTAGATAAGGTACTGTTAATGCTCTTGCCGTATCTGTAGAAAACATAGATACATAATAAGTAGCAAATAACACCGATACTAATTTACCATCTTTATCAACTACTGCACTACCTGAACAACCACCAGCAACATTAAGATTAACTAGCAAAAGATTTTGTTCTCCATCCTTATTATATCCTGCAATTGTTCCTTCAGAATAAAGATAAGGAATTGCTAAATAATTTCCTACACTATAAACTTTGTCTTGTTCTTTGTAATTTTCTGAAAATCCGTTTATAGTTTGTTTATCTGGAATAATGCCTTTAACTCTTACTATTGCTACATCATATTTAGGATTATTGATAATTTGGTCTGCGTAATAAGTATATTTATTTTCCTCGACTGTTAAAATTACTTCAGAAAAATCAGGCTCTTTAAACCCAGTTACATGATTATTAGTTAAAATATAAGTATAACCATTTTCTATTTTTAAAATACTTCCTGTTCCTACCCAACCCTGCCTAACTCTTATCGTTCCATCTTCTTGGGTTTTTTCAGGAATTTCGCCTTTAACAAAAACAGTAATATTTTTTAAATATTTATATAAAGGTTTACTTTCTAAATTCAATACTATTTGAGTTAATTCGCTATCTCTTAATTCATTATTAATTTGATTTATTTGAATTGTTTGCGCTAATGAATAATTACTTAAATATAAATGTTCTACTGAAGAAATTAAGTTATTTTGTTCTTGTTCTAAAACAATAATTTTATTCTGTAGAATTATTTTATCTATTTTCTGATTTTCTATTTCGGTATCTTCTAAAATTTTTAAAGTATTATTATGGTAACTAAATCTAAAGCTGCTTAAAACAATAATCGAAAAAAATAATGTCCATACAATTCGATTAAGGCTGTTCTCAAATTTACTCATTCTTGCCCTCCTATTTAAAATCTCCCTTATTTATGTCTTCTAATTTCTGATTATAATACTTTTTTATATAATATTTTGAAATATAATGAATCCCTACCAACACACTAAAAATAATCAATAATTTAAACCTCATTAATATCATCTTACTTATAGTATACCATATTTTCTCGTTCTATGTCAAGTTTTTCTTGTTCTTTCTCTTTACGTTCTCTTATACAAGAAGATACGCATAGAATGCCCATAAATAAGTCAAAAACAGCCCATAAAACGATTATTATTGTCCACATAGTAAAATACCATACATAATGACTAATAACGCTAAAATAACCCCTATTCTGATGATTTCGTGTAGTTTGCAGCTCATTTTATAAATAACCATATTAATATGTTGTCTATAAATTCTTGTGCCTTTTCTAACCACGATTTACGAAAAATACGGTCATAATTCTTTCCATAAGTAGGAGATTGATTCATAAAAACAGAAAAAGTTTTTTTCACATTTCTCATCGCTTAAACATCCTATAAAGTCGTTTTATTTTTCTTTTAAATCCTCTTTTTTTCGTAAGTCTTTGAAGATAATTTGCAAATTTAATAGCTAAGACATCTCCTAAAGCATATCCTCCTGCATAAAAATACAAAACTAATTTACTTAAAATTCCTTCTTGTACACTTTTAAATATATAATACCATACTAATATATTAATATACGCAGTTATAAAAGTAGGAATCTCATGACTATGTTGGCGAAATTTACTATTCAAAGAAATGAGAAAATTCTCGGCAAAAGCTATTGTAAAAAATAATAATATATGTAAAATAATCATAATACTTTTAGAAATCGTTGTTTTCCGCTTCCATAGTCCTTAATAGGACAATCTAACCATTGTTCTAAATTAGATTCTATTTTCTTAGTTTTAGTTTCTATAATTATTTTTGTTATTCCTAAATGAACTAATTGCTGTAACACATCTTCAGAGATTCCATAGCTGCGTTCCCGAATCATAAAATGATTCTTCTTAACTTTTTTATAAAAATATTCAAAACAAGAATCATCTATTAATACCTCTCCTGCTAATACTGCCTTTTGTTTTTTTGGGTCGAATGTAAAAATCTTCATAATTTCCACATTTGAATCAAATCATATATGCTTGTAGTATCTAATCTATAATAAAAATCTCCATTCAAAATATAATCAATTAATCTAATAATTAAATCACATATATTTCCAATTATGAAATCGGCTATTGCACCTATAGAAAAAAGTATTAAAATTGGTAAACCAATAGTATATTTAATTATGTATTTCATCATAATCCTATTTCTAATCTTTGTTTTTCTAATAAATAATTTTCATCTATTATTTCTTTATAACCAATTATATAATGAAATTTAGTATCTAAATCTATTCTTTGCATATCAATTTTTATGATTTCTATTAATATTCCATCTAACCATTTATTATCTATAAATTCATAAATTTCCTGATTAATTCTATCTTTTATATTCGTTCTATCATAAATAATCGATTCATGTGTTTTTATTATTTCAAAAGTAAGCATTTTATTTCTCCATTAACCTACATAAATCATTAAGACTCAACATACAAAAGATTTCTCCATTATGTTGTTTAATATATATTGCTTTTTTAGTTGACCCTAAAGAAAGTTCATTGAGTAATTTATTCCATACTTTCATATCAAAGATAATATTTTCACTTTTATCATTTAAGTTCTTACATTCAATAATTAGGTCAGAAAGATTATAAATATCTCCTTGTTCAGAATTATGTGAGCCTCCTCCGCTTGCTTTACTAGGGCGAATTGAATAG
>Ga0265297_10007664_pt1 | contig 14831 bp, 13 predicted proteins | sample Munlanlwell13791_FD_192502 | JGI IMG/M metagenome (GOLD analysis project Ga0265297, IMG submission 192502) | Leachate microbial communities from a municipal landfill in Southern Ontario, Canada - Leachate well 137-91 | ecosystem: Engineered > Solid waste > Landfill > Unclassified | place... | reverse complement strand
CAATAGATTCATCCAATACAACATGCGCATGAAATGAGGAACGCTTTCTAATGCAAAATGAGCATGAAACCATGCCCATCTTGCAAAAGCGTGTGAATCAGACATGATTGATTTATGACAATAATAATGAATGACTCACACATAGTTAGTTTAGAACAAGTCAGGGAATTTGTGAAGCTTGATCTGAGTCTCAAGCTAAAACCATTTTCCAGAAAGGAAACATATAGCTGGATCAATGAAGTCTTAAACCGTTTCCAGTATCTCTCCCTTAAAAAGAAAGATAAAGGAGTCGTCAGAGGATATGTTCGGAAGATGACTAGTTTCTCAGATTCTCAATTGACGAGGATTATCTGTAAGAAAAGAGAGAAAGGAGTTGCTTCTCTCTCCGTAAAAAAGAAGCACTCTTTCCCGACAAAATACGGAGCCAAAGATATAGCTCTTCTAATTGATACTGATAATCTGCACTATCGCCTTTCAGGGAAACCAACGAAAGGAATATTAAAGAGAGAATACGAAGTATTCAAGAAAGAAGAATACAAAAATATATCGCAAATCTCTGCTTCGCACATCTACAATTTAAGGGGAACAAGACAATATGAATCTCATTCGTTAACGGTTAAGAAAACATGCGCTGTATCGATTAAAATAGGAGAAAGGAGAAAACCTAACCCGTATGGTAGACCTGGATTTCTCCGCGTAGATTCAGTGCATCAGGGTGATTTAGAGAAAGTTAAAGGGGTATATCACATCAATATGGTAGATGAAGTAACCCAGTGGGAAATAGTTGGAACAGTCGAGAAGATTTCTGAAGCATACCTGCTTCCGCTTTTAGAAGAACTCTTAAGACAGTATCCGTTTGTAATTCTTAATTTTCACTCAGACAATGGTTCAGAATATATTAACAAGACCATAGCGAGGTTGTTGAATAAATTGATGATTGAGCAAACTAAGTCCAGATCAAGGCATACAAATGACAATGCTTTAGCTGAATCAAAGAACGGATCAGTAGTAAGAAAACATATGGGATATGTACACATTCCAAAGACGCACGCTAAAGCGATTAATACCTTCTGTAAAGAGTATTTAAATCCCTACCTCAATTACCATCACCCTTGTGGATTTGCTACCTTAAAGGTCGATAAAAGAGGAAAGGAAAGGAAAAAGTACGATGTCTACATGACACCGTACGATAAATTCAAATCACTTTCTCAATGCGAACAATATTTGAAACCAGGAATTACGCTTGAATTATTAGATTCAATTGCGTATGATAAAAGCGACAACGAATTCGCAAGAGAAATGAAGAAAGCCAAAGAAGAATTGTTTAAAAACTTTAAATACATACCTCAAGAAATGCTCTCCTTTACATCCTTCGTTTCATGCTCATTGTTGGATTAGAAAATACTTGGTCAAAAAATTCCAATGTTCTTTCATGGTTATCATAAAAAGTTTTATAAAAGAAAGGCTTCCTATGCTTGCAGGGCGGTGGGACGAACTTGGAACCTTTTTGAAGTTAAATTGGATATAAAAAAAGAGGGTTTTAAGTCTCTTAAGATTGATGACCATGTCCTCCGTGTAGCCACGGGCAACACCATCCACTGCCCCATGTATTCATCATTGGTTTTCCACACTCAGGGCAAAGATGTTTTTCGTCTGGCTCTCCATAGTCTTCTCTGTCTGTGTCGTACAGTCGTCCCATTTTTATCTCCTTTTTAAGTAGCTTTTATTTTTTTGATATAATAAAAATCACGCTTTGTCAATGGCTGGGGTGAAAGGATTGGAACTTTAATTTTTAATACATTTTTTATAAAACTCTAAAACTCTATCCGCTACCTTCTCCCAAGAATATTTCTGTACTTCTTCTAGTCCCCACTTCCCCATTTCTTTCCTTAATTTTTCATCACTAATTAATTTATCTAGTTTTTCAGTCAATTCAATTTCATTCTTTGGTTCAGCTAAATATTCTTCTCCTTTAGTATTTTGTAATAATTCTTTGTATCCTATATTGCTAAATCCACAAACAGGTTTACCTAAGGCCATCGCTTCTAATAGAACAATACCAAAGCTTTCTCCAAAGATAGCTGGACTGCAATAAATATCACAAGTGGCAAAATATCGAGGAACGACTTCCCCGCTTTGTGTTCCCTCCCAATAAACCTCTTTAAGATTGTTTGCTTTGACGTAGTCTTCGCATTCTTCTTTGCGTGGCCCATCGCCCACAATGATTAGTCTTAGGTTGCTATGTTTTTCTTGTAGTATCTTGTAAGCCATCAATAGATAAATTAGTCCTTTTCTTTCTTCTATTCTTCCTAAGAATAAAATATTGATTTTTGCATTATCAAATTTATCTAATCTTTTAATTCTTGGATTGAATTCTTGCAAATCAATTCCATTAGGGATCACTTCTTTTAATCCATTATATTTCTTAAATGGTTCAAGGTTGAAAGAAGCGACTCCAATGACTCCCTTGATTTTATGATTAATTAATCCACTTAAATTATTTATCATTACATCTAATAATGGCATTGATTCGGTATTAGCATGAAAAGTAATTATATTGGTGCAATTCGATCTTTCTAAGATTTGTGAAGCTGAAGGAATGATAAAGTTATGAAAATGCAAAATATCAAACTTTTCTCGATTAAGCATTCTTTTGATAGCTAAAGGATTGAAATTGCAAACCAAATCTCCTTGTGTTCCACCAATATTTAAGGGAATTGAAGTTCCTAAAAGAATTACGTTGTCTCCGTATTTTTCTCTTATCTTTCTTCGAGGGACAATTATCTTGGTTTCTATGCCTCTTTTCTCGAATTCCTTGGATAGTCCTAAAATGTGATTTTTCACTCCCCCTGGATTATTAAAGGAGTGGAAGGAAATAAAGCCTATTTTCATAATTGACGGTTTATTTGTTGTTTGCTACATTATACTTAATGAGCAGTGAAAATACAAATCTAAAAGTGCCCCCTCAGGACATTGAAGCAGAAAAAAGCCTTTTAGGCTCTTTAATGCTTGATAAAGAAGCAATTACAAAAGTTGCTGATATTTTACACTCTGAAGATTTCTACAAGAGAAATCATCAATACATCTATCAAGTAGTTGAGGATTTGTTTACGCGTGGAGAGCCAATTGATTTGATTTCTGTTTCTTCAAAGTTAAAAGAAAGAAATCAGTTAGAAAATATGGGAGGAACCGCCTATCTGACCGAATTGATTAATACTGTTCCGACAGCTAGTCATGTTATGACTTATGCCAAGATTGTTCAAAAGAAAAGAATCTTAAGAGATTTAATTTCCGCCGGAACAGAAATATCTTTAATGGGTTATGAAGAAGAAAATGAATCTGACGATCTTTTGGATTCCGCTGAAAGAAAGATTTTTGGTATTACGCAAAAGAATTTAACTCAATCGTTCTTGCCCATTAAACCTTATCTAGAAGAAGCTTTTGAAAGAATCGAAAAGATATCGAAGCAGAAAGGAGCTTTGCGAGGAATATCAACTGGGTTTAATGGTCTTGATTCCCTTCTTTCTGGATTACAAGCCTCGGATTTAATTATTTTAGCCGCTAGGCCATCAATGGGTAAATCAAGTTTAGCATTAGACATTGCTAAGAATGTTGCTTTAAAAGAAAAGAAAGCAGTTGGTATTTTTTCTCTAGAAATGAGTAAAGATCAATTAATTGATAGGCTGATTAGTTCTGAATCGAATATTGATTCTTGGAAATTAAGACAAGGAATGCTTTCGGCTGACGGAGAACAAAACGATTTTGTTTGTATTCAGCACGCACTAGGAACTCTTTCTGAAGCTCCAATCTTTATCGATGATGCTTCTAGTTGCAGTGTTTTGCAGATGAGAGCAATGGCACGAAGATTACAGGCTAGTCATGGATTGGGATTAATCGTCATTGATTATTTACAATTAATTGAACCAAACAACAAGATTATAAATAGCGTTCAACAGATCACTGAAATATCTAGGCAGTTGAAAGGATTAGCTAGAGAATTAAATATTCCCGTTCTTGCTTTGTCTCAATTATCAAGAGCCGTAGAACAAAGAACTCCTAAGGTTCCCCGACTTTCTGATTTGAGAGATTCGGGCTGTTTAGCTGGAGAAACATTAATTACTCTTGCTGATACCGGAGAAATGATTTCAATTAAAAATTTAGCCGAAAGAAAAGAGCAAATCTCTGTTAATATTTTAGCAATGGATGAAGATTATAAAGTTAAGTCAGCCACAATGTCAAAAGCTTTTTATTCAGGGAAAAAAATAGTATATGAATTAACTACAAGAAGTGGTAGAAAGATAAAGGCTAGTGCTAATCACCCTTTCTACAAATTAGAAGGATGGAAGAGGCTGGATGAGTTAAAGGAAGGAGATTGTATTGCCTTACCAAGAAGCATTAATATTGAAAACCCTAAAAACGAGCTTAAAGACAATGAGCTTATTCTCTTGGCTCATCTCTTGGGAGATGGTTGTATCCTTCCCCATCAGCCATTTCATTATACTAATGCCTATGAAGAAAATATCGAAACGGTTAGAAGGGTTGCTGAGGAATTGTTTGGAATAAAAGGAAGAATTATTAGACAAGAAAATTGGTATCATATTTATCTTTCGAGCCCATACAGGCTAGCTCGTAATAAGCATCATCCAATAACTAATTGGTTTAATGATCTTAATATTGGTCTAGTCCATTCTTATGATAAAGTAATCCCTGAAAAAGTATTTTCTTGCGATAAAAGTAAGATAGCTTTATTCTTAAGAAATCTATGGGCTACCGACGGTAATCTTAGTTTTAAAAAGACAGAAGGAAGAATGTTATCTGGAAGTATTTATTATGCTACTACTAGTTCGAAAATGGCTATGCAGGTTCAGCATCTGCTCTTAATGTTGGGGATACAGAGTACAACAAGGAAGTCACTCAAAGAAGGATATAGGAATGTGTATAATATCAGCATCCAAGATTCCCAAAATCAATTAAGATTCCTCTCTTTTGTTGGAATTAATGATAGGAGAAAGGATATTGTCCCTCAGATAATGGAAGCACTAAATAAAATAATTCCTAATCCCAATAATGATATTATTCCTAAAGAAGTTTGGAGAATGGTAGTTGGCCCAAAAAAAGAAGAGGCGTTGGTCAGTTGGCGTGGCTTTGCTGATAAATTAGATATTTCATATAACGGTGCTGCCCTACTAAGAAACGGTATCTCAAGGGAGAGAATGAGTAGGATTAGTTTTGCCTTAAAAGACAGTGAGCTTTCAAAATTAGCCAATTCAGATATATATTGGGATAAAGTAGATACTATTAAAGAATTAGGATTAGAAGATGTTTACGATGCCATGGTAGAGGGTCTGCATAATTTTGTTGCTAACGATATGGTAGTGCATAACAGTATTGAGCAGGATGCTGACGTAGTTCTATTTATTTATCGTGAAGACGTTTATCAGGAAGAAAGTCCTAGGAAAGGAGTTGCTGATATTATTATTGCTAAACATAGAAATGGACCAATCGGAAGAGTGGAATTATTCTTTGATAAGCAAAGGGCTTGTTTTAGAAATATTGAAACTGGGCGTGATGCTTTTGAGGGAGACATTGGATACTAAGATAAACAAAAACCTGTTTCGGAATGAAACAGGTTGTGAGTTTAAAATTAATTCTTAACGTCAATGATTTGAACTTCGGTATAGAGCTGTCTATGCCCTTTTTTGACTTTATATCTTTTCTTTGATTTATACTTAAAAGTCATGACCTTATCAGCTTTAGCATGTTTTAGAACTTTAGCTGTAACGGTAGCCCCTTTTACTATTGGGTCGCCAACGATTAAGTCTTTTTCATTGTTAACCAAAAGAACATTGTCGAATACTATTTCGGCACCTTCTTCGGCTACAATCTTTTCTATCTTCAATTTATCTTTTGGGGAAACTCTGTATTGTTTTCCTCCTGTTTTTATTACTGCTAACATGTTTTTTTGCTTAATTAATACCTTTTATGTATATCATTTTATCTATTAATAGTCAATAATTTGTACCGGTATGTAAAGGCAATTTAGAAATGTCATACCCCTGAGCAATTTAGAAATGTCCTACCTGCTGTTTATTATCGCTTCTCTCCTCTTAAAAGAACCTGTTTTCCAAGGATGATCGGCGGGTGGTTTCCAGTCAGATTTCTTCCTGGTTAGGGCGGGAACCATTGTTTCTATTTCCCTCTTTGGTTTCTCAGGAAGAGTAAAGAAATTCAAATACTTTCCTCGCTGTTTAATCTTCACTTCTCCACTAATTCTTGTTTCTACCGTAACCTTGCTTTTCTTTAAAACGGCAAGTGGCTGCTCTTGTTCTAGTTGATAGTAACTGTTCAAATATCTAACTACGAAATCGTTACCAATTGTTCGTTCTTTCTTTACAGAAAACACTTCTTCTAGATTAGTATTATTCTTCCTATGTAAATCTTTCTTACCCTTCGGAACAACTGCAAATTTAGAATTAAACCAAGGAACAAATTCATCTTTTAAGAAGCTGTTCGCTTCTTCAATCGTTTTAATCTTTCTGTATCTCATCTCTTTAATCAATCTAGTCTGAAGAGTCTTCCAGAGCCTCTCAATCCTGCCTTTAGCTTGCGGGCTATTGGCTTTGATTAGTAAAACATCTAATTCTTTTGCTGACTTCTCAAAATGCGTCAGCATATCTTTGTTATCTTCTGCATTCTTATGATTTACCTTGTAAGTCGCAAACTTATCAAGGTAGATAGCTATTGGCTTCCCGTACTTCTCAATGTATTCTTTCCAGAAAGAGAAGACCGGAATTATTCCTTCGCTTTTTTCGAATTGGAGCTGAGTAATCTTTCCGGTCGCATCATCAATCGAACCGAGAAGACATTGCTCCTCATCTACTCCGTAGAGCCAATGCTCATAACTACCATCGAATTGTTCCATTTCTCCAAAGTTGTCCTTCCTTTCTCTCTGACATCTATATTCCGAAACTTTTCTCTTCTTTCCAACCCACAATTTTTCATCAATCATTAATTGTCTTACTGTCTCCTTATTTATCCCTATTTTATCCTCATCTCTTAAATGTTCAAAAGCCATTGTCGGGGTGAAGTAGGGATACTTTTCATTAATGACGGTTTTAACCTTATTAATGAAAATTTGATCAAACTTCCTGTTTCCAATCTTGCCTCTATTGCTATGAATTATTCCTTTCGGACCCAAGCGAAGAACTTTTGCTTTGAGACGTTTGACTTGCCGCAAACACAAGTTTAATTGCTTTGAGGCATCAGTTCCATTGATTCTTTTTTCGATTAAATTGTTAATAATGAGCAATCTTTCCGCTTCTTTTTTAGTCATTGTAATTGTCTCTTTGTGCATGTATTTCCAGTTATTTTTATCTAACTGGTTAATACCACAAAGAGCGTTACTATGACATTTCTAAATTGCTCACCCTATGACATTATCATATTGCCTCAACATAATTTGTACCGGTAATTCTTAATATCCATAAAAAAGACCCCGCACAAAATGTATTGTTTGGGGTTTGTCATGCTTGTGCGCAAGGAATGGATGCTACTTGCAAAATCATTCCCGATACGATCATTACACCAGCAATAATCCCTATACTCTCTTTGGTGCCGCTTGTTATGGCTAAAAGGTAACCAAAATACGGAATCCCTATAAGGAGGAAAATTCCTCCTAACACTCGTGCTTGAAAAGCTAAGGAAGTCATTTTTATCTTTTTCACTATAGCATATAAATATATTCTGTCAATGATTGGTAAGTCCAAGCACATTTCGGACAAAAGGTACTAGGTAAAAAAAGAATAGAGCGGTATGATTGTATTGGTAAGAATAACAAGCATAACGACTCTACTCTATGACTAAATATAACATTTTTTCTGATTTCGAGAAAGCGAAGAAGCTAAGGGAAATAGAAGAAGAAAGATTAAGATTGGATAAATCTCTGTATTGGATTTTGAAACAAATGGGAATACCTAGAAGCACCTACTACGACTGGAAAAGGGTAAGAGGTAAAACTGAATCCAGGGCTCCAAAAATAGTTTGGAATAAGACTCCAGAGTGGATTGAAAAAGAGATTGTAGAGATAAGGGAAGATGATCGTCTTTTTAATTCCGAAAGATCTCCTTTAGGGATAGCTACTAAATTAGAAACAAAAGGAATCTTCATGAACCCTTCGGGCGTTTACGAAGTATTAAAAAGATATGGATTGAGCAGAAAGTTTAAAGAGAGACACAAGCTCTTTTTAATCTATCCCAAAGCCGAAAGATTCATGGACACCGTCTGTATCGATGATGTTTCTTTAACTAACAAGAAACCAAGAGATCTCTCAGTCTTTAACGCGATTGATGAGTATTCGGGCGAATCAGTCGCTGTTCTTTTTGTTTCTCATCGTATCAACCGATGGGACGTAGTTGAATTGATGGAGAGGATAAGAAAAAGATACGGCCGATTGCCGAAGATAGTGAGACTAGATAATGCCAAGGCTCATCTAAGTAATGTTGTTAAGGCCTACTGCCTTTTAAACGGAATTGAACTACAATTCATTGATAAGGGAACACCGCAACAGAATTGGCCGGTTGAATCGTTTAACAAGGTCTTAAAACATGATTTGTTGGTAACTTCTCTCTGGGGTGGATGGGAAGAGTTTGGAGATAAGCAGAAGATACTAGAAGAATATATTGAATACTACAATACGGTGAAGAAATCACCTTCAGATTTCTTGAACAGAACTCCGAGGGAAATATCTTCAGGCGTAACATCAATTAACACTCAAAGGAGATTAAAAATCCGTCTCATCCGCAAACAATATGGACAAGTTGAGGCCAGACAAGCTATGATGAGACAAATACAAAATCATGCGGCCTCTTTTCCTTTAATTACGGTTCCTGATTTGTCCGAAATGTGCGTGAGGTGACCAATATTTGGAAAAAAGCTTTAACGTCTTATCGCGGTTACCACAAAATAAATAGATTAACAAATTATCGAACATAGACCGTGCCATCCATATATGTACCAAATCGATAGCAGCCACCAGTACTATTGGCACAATAAATAGTACCATTTGGAGAACCGATTCCACTGCTATTCCAAGAGGAAAAACCTCCATCACAACTCCATGAACCAGCAAGATATTGCGTGTAAACAAGGTTTGGATACGTTCCCTCTCCAGCTAGTGCGCAGGAGCTGTTATAAGAGGTCCCATTAAAAGAACAAGTTCCTTTGTAGAATTTAGCGTATCCGCCACAAGTAAATCGGTATGACGGATCAGTGGTACTTTTTATAAGAGCGATTACTGAGTCGTTTAATTTACCGTAATCGGTCGAGAGAGCAACTGTTCCCCACGATCCACTCGTGTGATGGTTTTGGTTAGTAGATTGAATTCCAACAGCTAAAGTCCATCCTCCTCCATCATTTGTCATGTCACAATAAACTTGAAAAGGAGTGATAGCTCCATTACCATCAGGATCAATCCAATATGTTTTATTGCCAGTTGAATTTCCGCTATCAAGAATTGTTTTGCAAGTTCTTCCGGCCAATTGACTACTAGTTCCATTTCCTCCACTAAAGAATCCTGAAGATGGGGAGTAAAAATAATCAGTTGAAGAAGAAGAAAGAGTATAATCAGATCCAGTAGTAGAAGTATAAGTGTAATATCCAGAAATAGGATCAATCGGAAGATTGGGAAGTAGTTCTTGAAGATTAGAAACTAGAGTTGAGCATCGATTAGATCCGGTATACCCATTTGCGATAGCAATATCACATTGAGTTGGTTGAACAGGATATACATTACCATTTAAGGCTCCATAAATCACCAAGGCTTTTCTGATTGTATCAATATTGGCTTTTCGTCTTGCGTTATTAGCTGAGATAGTTGAATTTCTCATAGAGACAACAATAAGACCAGAAAGGATTCCGATTATTGCAATGACCACTAATAATTCGATCAAAGTAAATGCTAATTTTTCGGGTTTATTAAAATGCATGCAGTGATTTAACTTTCAATGAATAATTCAGTTAGAATAAAGGCAATATATATGAAAAGTAAGAAAATAGCTTCTTTTTTAGTTATCTGACTATCATTCTTGATAAAGAAAAAGAAGAAGATTATTGCTATAAATAAGAATATTCTAGCAACACCGAAGGGAGAAAAATCAGAGATATAAATAGGATTGATTAAGGCAACGATTCCTAAGACAAGAGTGGCGGGAGCAACAATTGTTCCCATTAAATCTCCCAAGATCATCCATTCCATTTTTTTCTTAGCGCAAGAAATAGCAAAGAATATTTCTGGAGCACAATTACCAAGGCCGACAATAAACAATCCTACTAAAACTATTGGCCAATCAAAAGTGGCAGCGAAATATTTGGCTGATCTAACGATTCCTTCTGAGGCAATTGCAAAGACTGCTAAGCAAAGAATAATTTTAAATATTCCGCTAAAAGAAGCTTTAAAGCTTTCAGTTGGAGTTGCTTTATCTTCGCAAACCTTACTAAATCTTTCTTTTTTAGAGAAAAGCCAAGCAACGTAAGCGAAGAAAGAACTAATCATAATTAAACCATCAATTCGAGAAAGATTATTGTCCCAGATGAGCAGTATTGGTAATATTGCCGCAATAACTGTAAATATTAATGTGCTATGAATAGTTTTGCTTTTAGCAGGGATACCACCTTTAGCAAAAAAAGCAGCAAGAGCAATGGCTAGAGTCATATCAACTACGTTTCCTCCAATAACATCGCCAAAAGATAATTGTGGAATTCCATGAAGAGCAGAAGAAATACCAACGAAAAGATTTGGTAGTGAACCGACAACAGCCATGACCAAAAAAGAAACTACGAATTCTTTCCATCCAAGAAACTTCGCAATCTTTATTAAGCTTTTAACTATTAATTCTCCTGATAAGTAGAAAGCGAAACATGAAGCAAGAAAGATGAGAATATAAAATAGAGTATTCATTTTTTTAAGTTATTAAGATTAAAATTATTATATTATCATTTTTGAATAATTTCAATGAATTAGTTGAAAAGTTTACTTATGTAATAATCTACGGGAGCAAAATCGTCAGTCAAAATTGGCATGTCATTAGCAATTTCTTTTTTCCATAGGTGTTGTAGATAATCATTTAATTCTTGATTAGTGTTAGTAAAACCTTGTTCTATCTTTGATTTTAATGCTACTAAAATTATATTTTGAACCACCTTACTATTATTTTGAGTTGTTACTGGAAATAAATAAACTTGTGGAAATAGGCTTTTGTATGTTGCATACTCGGCTCTTAGGAATTTTCCTTTTTCGCCGTCGATTGCCGAAATAATATTTAAAATAACAATTCCATTATCATTTAAAATATTATATTTCTTTTGCACGGCTTCTTTTGTCGTTAATTGATAAGGTAAGGAATAATGAGAACTGAAAGCGTCACCAAAAATTACATCATATTTTTTCTTAGTTCTATTTAGAAATACTCTCCCATCTTCATGAAAAATAGTCAGTCTTTTATTCTCCTCTAATTTAAAGTATTTTTTTGCAAGTTCAGTTATCATAGGATCAATTTCTACGATGTCAATTCTTGCGTCAGGATAATTAGCTAGAAAATTCTTCGGGTAAGAATATCCAGCTCCGCCAAACATTAAGGTATTTTTGAAATTAGGATTAAAATGTTTTGCTAAATTGTAGTATTTTGTATATTCATTAACTAATTCATCACTATCTAAAAACATTGATGAATGATTCTCATTATTAATTCCCATGGTTTTAACAAATCTTTGTGTTTTTGTATCAATACGGTTATAAATCCAAATACGATTATAGGTAGTATCTATATCAATAAATTCACTTTGTTTTGATAGATAAGTAAATCCATAATTAGTAAATAAGCTAATAATAACGCTAAATAGAATAAACAATTTCAATTTAATATTTTTATTATTGTAAGTTATCAATGAAATAGTTACTAATATTAATGATAGAATAATTAGAAGTTTGTTAGTGCCAAAATGTGGAATTAAGTAGAAGCCTGATAGAAAGGTTCCAATAATGCTTCCAGCAGTAGAAAGAGCGTAAAGATTACCAATTGTTTTTCCAGAAGTGTTTAAGTTTTCAAGTTTTAATTTGGCAGCGTAGGGAGAAACCATTCCTAGAAAAAAATTGGCTGGAGCAAATAAAATTATGGAAGAAAAGATTGATGCGATTAAAATATTTGTTTGTAGGTTATCAAGTAAGCAGTCTTTTATTAGAATTGTAAAACCGATGGAAATTGAACTAAATAAAATTATTAAGGACAAATTCCTAAAATTAGGATTTTTATCGGCAAGCTTGCCTCCAAAATAATAACCCAAACTAAGGCTACCGAGTATTACTCCAATTAAACTAGTCCAGACGAAAGTTGATGTTCCAAAGTATGGACCTAGAACTCTTGATCCTACAAGTTCAAATATCATAACAATAGCACCACATACAAAAACTATAATTTCTAGGATATATTTGCTTAGTTTCATTACTTAATGGTTATATTATTTTAGCAAAATGAATATAGATTATTGGGTATTGCTATTGCGGTCCTAACCGGATTCGAACCGGTGTTCTTAGATTGAGAATCTAATGTCCTAGGCCTCTAGACGATGGGACCAATACAGTAATTAAATATCATATATATTACTATTTGTCCAAAGCTTTTGTTGTAATTGTATCATCGTAATCAGGGGGAATTTGCCAGTAATCGATTATGTATTTTGCTAAATCATGAAAGGTGGGCACGGCTGAGTATTCCGAAGTTTTTGTGGCAGTTGGATTATTTAATTTTACTAAAATGATAAATTTAGGATCATAAGCAGGAGCAAAACCCATGAAGGTTTGCCAAGTATGATCTGAATAGCCTGATTGGTTTATTCCTAATGAGCTGTAAGGGATTTGCGATGTTCCTGTTTTTCCCCCTACGTAATATCCTGAAACTTTTGCTAAATGTCCAAATCCTTTTTCAACTACATTAACTAGCATAGTTCTTAGTGTCGCACTGGTTTCTGATGAAATAACATTTTCTTTTATGGTAATTGGTTTTATTTTCTTTTCTTTTCCTGCGGTAGTTATGCTTTCGACAACATATGGTTTATATAATTTTCCTCCATTTATGACTGTTGCAAAAGCTCTAGTCATTTGTAGTGGAGTCATTCCTATCCCTTGTCCGAAAGATGCATTAGCAAAATTAACTTCGATATGATTGTCCAAAGCTTTTTTAATTTCCTTGTTTGACGAAGAAATTTCTCCGTTTAAATCAATTCCAGTATCTTCAAATAGTCCAAATATTTTAAGATAGTTGTAGAATTTTTCATGTCCAATTAAATTTTCGGCAAACATAACTCCAGTATTAACAGAGCCTTGCAGTACTTCGGTCATTGTTATCTTGCCCCATATTTTTTCTAAATAATTAAATACTTTGTATTTTCCGTATTGTACATATCCCAACTTGTCATCATGAATTGTTTCTGGAGTTACAACTTTTTCATTAATAGCCATCGACATGGTAATTGGTTTAAAAATTGATCCTGGTTCGAATAATTTCTGAATGCAAGAATTTTGAAAAGATTCCATTGATGCAGTTTGATAATTATTAGGATTAAAATTAGGATTTTGTGCCATAGCAATAATTGCTCCAGTATTTGGGTCCATAACAATTATTTCTCCCCCTTCAGCATCATATTTTTGGACACTTTCATTTAGTACTTTTTCTGCCATAAACTGAATGTTGTAATCAATTGTTAATCCTAAAGCTGCTCCATTTAATGATTCCTTTTCGGAAAGCTTAAAAAGAAAACTCCAGGGATTTTTTTCTGTTTTTGAAACGGCCGTTTCTCCTTTTATCTGATTATTATAGTATCCTTCTAGTCCGTATTGGCCTAATCCTTCTTGGTTAATGAAACCAATGATTTGAGAGGCAGTTTTTTCGCTAGGATAATATCTTTTAGTTTTGTATCCAATATGAACCCCAGTTAATCCTAATTCAGAAATTTCGTCAGTTTTAGCTTTGTCAATATTTTCTTCGATTACCTCATAGAAACTTCCAGCCTTATTCATAGTAATTAAAAGGGCATCCATATCCTTTCCCGTCTTTTCAGCTAGCATTTGAGCTGTCACCTCTTTATTTTTTATTTCTTCAGGAGAAACAAAAAGATAAGGTTCTTTTTCGGTCATAGCTAATACTTCTCCATTTTTAAATACGACTTCTCCTCTTTCCCCTTGAGATTCGGAAAGAGATGTTTGTTGGCCCTGAGCCATAGCTTTATAGTATTCACCTTGATTTATTTGTAAATAAAATAGGCGAGATAAAACTATCCCTCCTACTAAAAAGATGACAATAATGACGATGTTTATTCTGATATTATTAGACATAAGGGCTATTTAGAGGCAACGGTTGCTTCTGGAACAACGATGTAATTTAATTTACTTACCTTTTCAAAACCGGCTCCCAATACTTTTTCTTCAATATTGATAAGATTTCTATCTTTCGAAACCGAAAGTTTTAATTCGGCTACCTCTTTCTTTAGTTCTTTAATAGCTGTTTCTCTCTCTCCCTTAATATATCCAGATTCAGTTAATTTTACTACTTGGAAAACATAAAAACAAACTAAAGCTAAAGAAACCATTACGATTATCATAAAAAATTTTTTTGAGTTGTTTTTTGCTATAGTCATGTTTTTATATTTTTATGGCTACTCTTAATTTAGACGATCGACTTCTGGGATTAAGAGCGATTTCTTCATCCGTAGGAACAATCGGCTTTTTTGTTATTATTCTTACTTCTCCGTTTTTCTCTTTTTCTTTTAAGAATTCCTTAATG
>Ga0265297_10007663_pt1 | contig 14831 bp, 21 predicted proteins | sample Munlanlwell13791_FD_192502 | JGI IMG/M metagenome (GOLD analysis project Ga0265297, IMG submission 192502) | Leachate microbial communities from a municipal landfill in Southern Ontario, Canada - Leachate well 137-91 | ecosystem: Engineered > Solid waste > Landfill > Unclassified | place... | reverse complement strand
CGCAAGAGTATTCTTAGGCACATGTCTTTTATTAAGTAATTCTTGTGCAGTTAAGGATAATCTTTCAAAACGCTCTTTACTTATACAGAGAAGCTTGGTTAATTTCCCCTCACAGGGGAGGGGGTAATGATCTATGGTATCATTCCCAACAGTTTTAGAAAAAGCGGTTGCCATTTTGCTTAATTTGCGGTATCTTAATAGCAAGGATTTTATATGGACCCGACTCCGCCGGATTTTATTTCAAAAGATATTCTTTCGGATTCTCTTAGTGGAGGTTCGATTTGAAACTAACCGGTAATCCCGATGAGGTTCTAGACAATATTTCGGGTAAGTAAAACAGGAGGTGCAATATGGGTTGTGGATGCGGATGTGGAACCAAGAAGAAAAAGAAGAAGGCTAAGAAGAAATAGTTTTTTAAGTTCAGGCGCTGCCTTTAGAGACAGCGCCTGAACTGTCTAATGAAGGCTTGAAAGGAGTTTAAAAATGGATAAATACAGATGTACAGTATGTGGTTATATTTATGATCCGGCTCAAGGTGATCCCAGCGCGAATATCCCAGCAGGAACTTCTTTTGATAAATTGCCCGCAGATTGGGTTTGTCCTGAATGCGGAGTAGGCAAGGATATGTTCGAAAAAGTATAAAAAGAGGTAAGTTATGTTGCCAAAAATAACCTTTAAAGGTAACCCGCTTACTTTGGTAGGCAGGCCAATAAATATAGGAAGTAAGCCCCCTGATTTTAGAGTTGCTTCTCAGGATCTAAAGGAGGTAGGGTTATCTGATTTTAAAGGAAAGATAAAGTTGATCAGTTCTTTTCCTTCATTGGATACGCCTGTTTGCGATTTGCAAGTCAAGGAGTTCAATAAAAAAGCCGCTAGTTTATCAATTGATATAGTTGTATTAGGAATAAGCAAAGACCTTCCTTTCGCCCAAAGCAGATTTTGTTCTTTAAATGAGATCAAAAATGAAACAGTGCTTTCGGATTATAAGTATTCATCATTTGGTTTAAACTACGGCTTGCTGGTTAAAGAGCTGAACCTTTTGGCCCGTTCAGTACTGATCTTGGATAAGAATGATACTTTGCGTTATTTCAAAATTGTTCCGGAAATAACTCAAGCCGTAGATTATGCTGCAGCGTTGGAGAATCTCGAATTAATACTTAAAAACCCTTCAGTGGCAGTTAGCCAGGGATTACCTGACCATTGTAAGCCTTGCGAAGGCGTGGTTGCGGCTTTGCCTAAGGATAAGGTCAAAGAATTGCTTACCAGGCTTAAAGACTGGACGTTGGTTGAAGATAAAAAGATAACCAAAGAGTTTAAGTTCAGGGATTCCGTCGAGGCAAAATATTTCCTGGATATAGTTTCGGTAATTGCCGAAGAACAGGGCCACCATCCTACACTGACTTTAATGTATGACAAATTAAAGGTCACCCTTACGACGCATGCCGCTTCCGGGCTCACGGATAATGATTTTATCATGGTTGGGATAATCGATTCACTAGGTGGCTAAATGGCGCAAGAATTAATCGCAAGGGTCAAAGAAGTTATTCAGAGAACTTATAACGTTAAAAGTATCCGTCTTGATATTGGGGGTAAGGCAGATTTTAAAGCGGGGCAGTTCCTTGCGGTTACGTTGCAAAATAACCCGGAGCTCAAGAGATATCTTTCTATATCCAGCTCTCCGACTGAAGAGTGCTATCTGGAAATCACCAAGAAAATCACTGAAAGCGATTTTTCCCAGGCTTTTAATCAGCTTAAACCCGGGAGTCCCGTTAGTATCCAGTATCCTTTTGGTAAATTTATTTTGGGAGATCCGGCGCAAGATATAACGTTTTTATCCGGAGGTATCGGTATCACTCCGATCAGAAGCATAGTAAAATATATCGTGGATAAGAATTTGGGAACAGATATGGTTTTGGTTTATGCTAACCGTTCGGTAGAAGATATAGTATTCAAAGATGATTTTGACGCGATGCAGAAAATTTATCCCAAAATAAAAGTCGCGCATGTGCTTTGCGAAGCCAGTCCGGGTTTTAAATGCATACCCGGTTTAATCAACGCGCAAGTAATCAAGAACGAAGTGAATGATTATTTAAAGAGGAAATTTTATCTTTGCGGACCGCCGCAAATGGTTGAAGCGATGGAGAAACTATTAACCCAGGAATTAGCTGTGGGTAAAGCAAATATAATTACTGAGAATTTCCAAGGGTACTAAGGAGGGGGTTATGTCAGTCATAAAATTATTGCCGGATATATATTCTGTTGGGGTGGTGGATTGGAACATGCGCAACTTCCACGGACACACCTATACCACAAAACGCGGATCTTCTTATAATGCCTACCTGATAATCGATGAGAAAGTTACTCTTATCGACGCGGTTTACGGACCTTTTTCCGCTGAGCTGATCGAAAACATTCAGCAGGCTGTTCCTCTAAATAAAATAGATTATATTGTCGCTAATCACGTTGAAACAGACCATAGCGGCGCGCTTCCGGAAATCATGAAGCTGGCGAAAAACGCCAAAATCTTCGGGACCGAGAAATGCAAGGAAGGCTTGCAGCGTTATTATTATGGAAATTGGGATTTCCAGGTGGTTAAATCCGGGGATACATTAAAACTTGGTAAAAGGAGCTTAACATTTTTAGAAGCTCCGATGATCCACTGGCCGGATAGTATGTTTACCTATTGTCCTGAAGAAGCATTGTTGATGCCTAATGACGCTTTTGGCCAGCATTTAGCCTCTAATGAGAGATTCGCCGATGAGATTGACCAGTGCGTCTTATGGGATGAAGCGGCGAAATATTATGCCAATATACTTTGGCCGTTAGGCTCGGTTATCTTAAAGAAGATCGAAGAAGTAAAGAAAATGAATCTTCCGATAAAAATTATTGCTCCCAGCCACGGGGTTATCTGGCGTAATGACCCGATGCAGATAGTGGACAGATATGCAAGCTGGGCAAAGAATGAAACCTTGCCGAAAGTTGTAATGGTTTATGAAACAATGTGGGGCGCGACTGAAAAAATGGCCCGTAAAATCGTGGAAGGCATCGAAAAAGAAGGAATAAGCGTAAAATTGTTCGACATAACCGCTTCTGAACGCACTGAAGTGGTCAAAGAAATGCTAGACGCGAAAGGGTTTATATTCGGTTCCTCGACCCACGATAATGGCATGCTTACTACTATGGCAGGGTTTCTTGATTTTATCCGTGGGCTTAGGCCAAGGAATAGAAGTGCCGCGGTTTTCGGTTCTTATGGCTGGGCAGGAGGGGCAGTTAAGCAAATCGAAGGTATTGTCAAAGAAACCGGACTGGATTTGGCGCAAGAAGAGTTGCAAGTCAAATATATGCCTGATAAAAACGATTTAGAGGCTTGTGTCCAATTCGGAAGGAGTTTTGCCACCGCGATAAAAGGAGGTAGGTAATGGGCCCGATAGAAGCTTTGGAATTCGCGCTGGGAAAGGAAATCGAAGCCAAGAACATTTACGAGAAATTTATCTATCAGCATCCCGAAACAAAAGACATTTTTACTTTTCTGATGAATGAAGAAGAAAAGCATAAGCAGCTTATTGAAAAAAGAATCATCGAGCTAAGGAGTAAATGAAGCTACTCAGCGAATCTATTATCCAATTCTTTCATAAACAGGGTTGTGTGGTGGTCTCCAGCATTGACAATAAAGGGTTTCCGCACAGCTCATGTAAGGGGATAGTCAAAATAGAAAATGGCGGAAGGATTTATTTATTGGATGCTTATAGGGGTAAAACTTTCCAAAATCTAAAAAACAATCCTTACGCCAGCATTACTTCTTTCGATGAAGATAGATTCATTGGATATTGCCTTAAGGGAAGAGCCCAGATTCTATCCAAAGAAAAACTGGACGAGGAGATGATTAAAGCTTGGGAAGACAGGATTACTAGTAGGTTAACGCAGAGGTTGCTTAAGAATATCCGCGGAGGAACTAAAACACATCCGTCTCATCCGGAAGCGATGCTCCCTAAGCCGGAACATATAATTGTTATTGATGTAGAGGAAGTGGTTGATCTTACTCCGCATCATTTAAAGTAACACCCGGCCTTATTGGAAGAGCCGGTGTGCGCTTACTGCGCAGGGGGATTGTATGGGGAATATCTTTGCGGGCAGCGAAATAGTTGAAATTGGTATTCAAATTGAAAATAACGGCAGGGATTTTTATAATACCCTGGTAAAACAATCAGAAAATCCGAAGGCCCGGGAGGTTTTTGGATTTCTTGCCGGTGAAGAAGAGAAGCATATAAAAGTTTTTCAGGGTATTCTGGATAAAACCCAAAAATTCGAGCCTCAAAGTCTGGATGCCGATGATTATCTCGGTTATATGAAAACCTTGGCAGGAGAACATATTTTTACGCAGAAGAATCAGGGCGATAAAATTGCCCAAAGTATTAAGAATGACAAGGAGGCTATTGAGGTAGCTATCCGGTTTGAAGAGGATTCTATCGTTTTCTATGCCGGGATGAAAAAGATCGTTCCGGAGTATGACCATAAGGTAATCGATTTTCTGATTATGCAGGAAGAAAACCATTTAAAGCAGCTTCTGGATATGCGAAAACTGCTTTAGAAAGGAAAATATGGCTAAAAACGTGAAAGTTTACAGTACTCCCACCTGTCCTTGGTGTATAAGAACTAAACAATTCTTAAAAGACAATAACATCGCCTTTGAAGATTATGATGTTGGTTCTGACCATGCAAAAGCCGATGAAATGGTCGCCAAAAGCGGGCAGATGGGTGTTCCGGTAGTCGATATAGAAGGCGAAATCATCGTCGGGTTTGATAAAGAACGGATTAAAGCGTCTTTAGGGTTATGAAAATTTATGATCTTATTATTATTGGCGCAGGCCCCGCGGGGATTACTGCTAGTGTCTATGCTGCGCGTAAAAGAATGGATTTTTTAGTTATTACCGGTAATATCGGCGGACAGGCTGCCTGGAGCGGTGATATTGAGAATTATACCGGTTATCAATTTGTTACCGGCCAGGAATTGGTGCGTAAATTCGAAGAGCATATGCGTAGCTATGATACTAATGTTAAAGAAGGGGAAGGCGTAATTGAAGTAGAGAGGATCGGAGAGTTAATTTCGGTTAAGACCAATAAAGAAAAAGAGTATCAGGCTAAAACCGTAATCATCGCTTCTGGAAAGCGCTCTAAGGAATTAGGCGTACCGGGTGAAAATGAATATAAAAACAAGGGAGTTACTTATTGCGCTACCTGCGATGGCCCTCTTTTTAGCGGTAAGACAGTAGCGGTTATTGGCGGAGGAAATTCCGCATTGGACGCAGCTTTACAATTGGCAAGAATAGCGCGTAAAGTGTATGTTATTAACAATGCTCCTAAATTTGGCGGAGATACAATTATGCGTCAGAAGGTAGAGAAAACGGTTAATGTCGAGATCCTGAATGATTCAAGTGTCCTAGCTATATCTGGAGATAAATTTGTTAACTCTATTACGATAAAAAGCGGTAAAGAAGAGAAAAAACTTTTCATTGAAGGTGTATTTGTTGAAATCGGCCTCATACCTAATTCGGATTTTGTTAAAGCTGTGGAAAAGAATAATCTTGGTGAAATAAAGATCAATAATCGTAATGAAACTAATGTTCCGGGTCTTTTTGCAGCCGGTGATGTAACTGATGTTCCAGAGAAACAAATAGTTATCGCCGCCGGAGAAGGCTCTAAAGCCTGCCTGTCAGCTTTTCGATATTTAGCGCAGCATTAAATTAAATAAATGAAAAAAACAAAATTCCATGAATTAAAAGAGATATTTGTTACTTTGCATGGGCCTAAAGGCTGCGATTGGGATAAGAAACAGACCCACAAGACTTTGATCAAAGATTTGAGAGAAGAGGTAGAGGAATATATCCACGCGGCTAGAAAGAATGACCACGTGAATATGCAAGAAGAGCTGGGTGATATACTCTTGCATGTGATGTTTGGCGCTCAGATAGCGGCAAAGAACAAGAAATTCAATATTGAAGACGTAATTGATGGGCTTATAAAGAAAATCAAACGCAGGCATCCGCATGTGTTTGGTGATTTGAAGGTAAATTCCACGCGTCAGATTATCGCTAACTGGAATAAGATAAAGAGACTCGAGAAACAGAAGAAAGGTTGACAAAGCCAGGATTTTCAAGTATACTCTACTAACATAGTAGAGATTATATAGAATATGAAAATTACCTATAAAGGCGATTACGCCTTGAAAACAATCTTGGATTTAGCCGGGAATTTTAGGAGCGCCCCGGTTGCGATAAATGATTTATCCAAACGTTTGGATATTCCTACAAAGTTTCTTGAGCAGATACTCTTGGATTTAAAGCGGGCAGGATTTGTGGAGAGCAGGCGCGGTAAAATTGGAGGATATTCTCTGGCAAAAGAGCCGGCGAAAATTACCTTGGGAGAAGTAGTCCGTTTTATTGACGGGCCAATTGGGCCGATTGCCTGCGTAGATAAGCAATACTCAGGCTGTCATGATGTAGAGTCTTGTGTTTTCAGGAACATCTGGAGCCAAGTCGGCAATTCCATCTCTAAAATCATAGATCAGGTAACTTTTGAAGATCTCTTAAAAAGAACAAATAAAGCCAATAAAACATTTAATTATCAAATCTAGATGAAGATAGCTAAAGATATCACGGAATTAATCGGAAATACTCCTCTGGTTAAACTTAGCCGTTTAACTAAAAATGCTCTTGCGACTGTTGTGGCAAAACTGGAATCATTCAATCCTTGTTCTTCGGTTAAGGATCGTATCGGTCTGAATATGATCGAGCAGACGGAGAAACAAGGTAAAATTAAAAAAGATACTATTCTTATCGAGCCAACCAGCGGCAATACTGGAATCGCCCTGGCTTTTGTTGCGGCAGTAAAAGGTTATAAATTGATTTTAACTATGCCAGAGACAATGAGCCTTGAGCGCCGCCAGCTTATAAGCGCTTTTGGCGCTGAAATCATCCTCACCCCGGGCCAGGAAGGGATGTCCGGAGCAGTAAGAAAAGCCGAAGAGCTGGCTAAAAGCGATAAACGTTATTTTATTTTGCAACAATTTGAGAATCCGGCAAACCCGGATATCCACCGTCGCACTACAGCACAGGAGATCTGGCGCGATACGGACGGGAAAATCGATATTCTAATTGCGGGTGTCGGCACCGGTGGCACAATTACAGGTATAGCCGAGGTTTTAAAAAAGAAAAAGGCGTCAATCAAAATTATTGCAGTCGAGCCTCAAGATTCTGCGGTTTTATCCGGTGGAAAACCGGGGCCGCATAAGATTCAAGGTATAGGAGCCGGATTTATCCCCGGGGTCCTGAATTTAAAGATTATCGATGAAATAATCCGGGTTTCTAATGATGACGCTGCGCAAACCACAAGGAAATTAGCCAAAGAAGAAGGGATCTTGGCCGGGATATCCAGCGGCGCAGCTACTTTCGCCGCGCTAGAAGTTGCTAAAAGAAAAGAGAATAAAGGGAAATTAGTCGTTGTAATTTTACCAGATACAGGCGAGCGTTATTTAAGCACAGGGTTATTTTAAGTGACACCCGGAGCTGATCGGTATTGCGCCGGTGTTGCCCAGGTGGGCAAGGGGGATAAAATGAGAGATAGAGTTGAGAAGGCGTTAGAAAAGGTTCGTCCCATGCTTCAGGCCGACGGAGGTAATGTGGAATTAATCGAGGTAACTAATGACGGCGTGGTTAAGCTGAGGCTAAAGGGCAGTTGTGGATGCTGTCCGATGAGCTCAATGACTTTAAAGATGGGGATTGAGCGGATCATTAAACAGGAAGTCCCGGAGGTAAAAGAGGTCGTGGCAATATAATTAGAATTTTTTAGAGGAAACTGATGAAAACAATTAAAGAGATAAACGAAAAAATCAGAAAAGGCGAAGTCGTCGTAGTTACTGTCGAAGAGGTTATTGACTTGGTTCAGAAGAAGGGCGCGAAAAAAGCAGCGCAGGAAGTCGATGTTGTCACAACCGGTACTTTCGGCCCGATGTGTTCAAGCGGCGCCTATTTCAATATCGGGCACTCCAAGCCCCGGATAAAAGTCGGAGGAGGAACCTGCACTTTTAACGATGTGCCGGCCTATACCGGGTTTGCGGCAGTGGATGTCTATCTTGGTGCTACTGCTTTACCCGATGATGACCCGCGCAATAAAATATATCCGGGCGAATTCAAATATGGAGGAGCCCATGTTATTCAGGAATTAGTGGCTGGTAAGGATGTTCGCCTGGAAGCCTCGGCTTACGGCACTGATTGTTATCCGCGCAAAAAAATCGAGACGCTCATCAACATAAAAGATTTAAATGAAGCGGTCTTATTTAATATGCGCAATGCTTACCAAAACTATAATGTAGCGGTAAATTTATCGGATAAGACTATCTATACCTATATGGGTATGTTAAAATCCAATCTGGGGAATGCCAATTATTGTTCGGCAGGGCAGCTTTCTCCTTTGTTGAAGGACCCGGAGTACCGCCAAATAGGCATCGGGACTAAGATCTTCTTAGGCGGTGGAATAGGTTATATTGCTTGGCAGGGAACGCAGCATAATCCGCAAGTAGCGCGTAAAGAAAATGGTATTCCGCAGGCCCCCAGTGGAACCTTGGCAGTTATTGGTGATTTAAAACAAATGAAACCCGAGTGGCTGGTGGGAACCAGTATGTTGGGTTACGGAGTTACGCTTATTGTGGGTATCGGCGTTCCAATCCCTATTCTTGACGAAGAAACGCTTTCGCGGGCTGCGGCAAAAGATGAAGATATTTATACTCAAATCGTAGATTACAGCCAGAATTATCCGCAGTGCGTCGGTTCCTCTCTGGGCGAAGTAAATTACGCGCAGCTTAAGACTGGTAAGATAGTTATCAAAGGCAAAGAGATTGCGACTGGAAATCTCTCTAGTTATTCCAGAGCCCGCGAAATTTCCGAGGAGTTAAAGTTGTGGATTAAAAAAGGCGATTTTCTTTTGACTGAACCGGTAGCTAAATTACCGGGAAAGGAATCCGGCTATACCTTTAAAATGCTTAAAGAACGCCCGATTATTAAGAAAGAGGAGTAATTATGATTTCTAAGCGAATAGTCTTGCATTTTCCTGACCGTTTGGTGGACCAGCCTATAGTTTATAAACTGGTTAAGGAATTTGATTTACAATTCAATATACTCAAGGCTTTTGTTACTCCACAGGAAGAAGGTTTAATGGTTCTGGAATTAACCGGCAAGAGGGAGAATTTTGACCAAGGAGTGGAATATCTGCAGTCCTGCGGAGTGCGTATCCAATCCTTAAGCCAGGATGTGGTGAGGAATGAAAAAAAATGCACAAACTGCGGCGTATGCGTGCCAATTTGCCCAACCGAAGCCCTTGTGGTCGATCCTCAAACGCGCAAGGTGCTTTTTAACAATAAAAAGTGCATTGCTTGCGAACTCTGCGTCAAGATTTGTCCGCCGCGCGCCATGGAAGTGCATTTCTAAAGTTTAAATGCAGCTAAAAAACAAATTATTCAAACTTAAAGAAATACTAGAAAAGAGCGCCTCTTGCCTGATTGCTTTTTCCGGCGGAGTAGATAGCGCGTTTTTGCTTAAAATCGCTTCCTCGGCGCTTCCCAAGGATAAAATCCTTGCGGTTACCGCCAAATCCCCGACGTATCCCGAGGAAGAATTATTACTGGCGAGAAAAATAGCGCATAATTTTGGGGTAAGGCATAAGATAATCCGGACATCCGAATTAAGCGATAAAAGGTTCGTTTCCAATAACCCTAGTCGCTGCTATTTCTGTAAACTCGAGTTGTTTACCAAATTAAAAGCAATTTCCCGTAGAAATAATCTTAAATTTGTTTTTGACGCAAGCAATGTTTCCGATAAGTCTGATTTTCGTCCGGGCACGAATGCTAAGAATGAATTAGGCGTGCGCTCTCCGCTACAGGAAGCCCTCTTTACTAAACTGGAAATCCGGGCTTTAAGTAAAAAATTGGGCCTATCTACTTGGAATAAGCCGAGCCTGGCATGCCTGGCTTCGCGTATTCCTTATGGCACAAAGATTTCCAGGCCCGCGCTTGAACGCATTGATGGGCTGGAGAGAATCTTGAGAAAGGCAGGCTTTAGCCAGGTAAGGGCCAGGCATTATAACAAATTATGCCGGATAGAAGTGCCTAAAAAAGAGATCGCTAGATTAATAAACATAAACCAAAGCTTAATCGACAAGTTAAAAGAGTTAGGCTATAATTATATTACGGTGGATTTGGAAGGTTATCGCACCGGCAGCCTGAATGAGGTGATTGGAAAATGAAAAAAATATATTTAGATTACGCGGCAACAACTCCAGCTGACCCGGAAGTTGTAAAAGCTATGGAGCCTTATTTTTTCGAAAAGTTCGGTAATGCCTCCAGTATTCACGCTTATGGACAGGAAGCCAAAAAAGCTCTCGAGGATAGCCGCGCGATTACCGCTGAGTTTCTAGGCGCTAAAGCCCAAGAAATAATTTTCACCTCCGGCGGCACAGAATCAGATAATAACGTTATTTTCGGAGTGGCTGACGCGTTAGCCGGCAAGGGCAACCACATTATTACTTCGGCTATAGAGCATCACGCGATATCCGAGCCTTGCAGGGCGCTTGAGAAAAAGGGCTTTAAAGTTACTAACGTGGGCGTGGATAAAGACGGATTGGTTTCTCCGGATGAAGTAAAGAAAGCGATTACCGATAAAACCATTCTTATCTCCATTATGCATGCCAATAATGAGATTGGTTCTATCCAGCCAATCGCTCAGATCGGGAAAATCGCCAAAGAAAAGGAAGTTTATTTTCATACTGATAGCGTGCAGACTGTTGGGCACATTCCGGTAAATGTGAATGATTTGAATGTTGATTTTTTATCGCTCTCCGCGCATAAATTTTATGGGCCCAAAGGCGTGGGCGCCTTATATATCAGGAAAGGCACGCGCGTAAGCAGATTCCTATACGGCGGGGATCAGGAAAACGGCAGGCGGGCTTCGACCCATAATATATCCGGGATTGTCGGTTTAGCTAAGGCGGTTGAATTATGCTCTAAGAGTATGGACAAGGAAGCCAAATATTTAATATCTTTGCGCGATAAATTAATTAAAGAAATGCCTGAAAAAATTCCTGAGATTAGGCTCAATGGCCATCCAATCCAGCGGTTGCCTAATAATGTAAATTTCTCCATAAAATACATCGAAGGAGAATCTATGCTTTTAAGCCTGGATATGCTGGGTTTGGCTCTATCTACCGGGAGCGCCTGCACATCCAGTTCGCTTGAGCCATCACATGTTCTTTTAGCAATTGGCTTGGATCATGCGACTGCTCATGGTTCACTTAGGATCAGCATGGGTAGATGGACAAAAGATTCCGATATAAAGTTTTTATTAGAAAACCTTCCTAAAGTAGTTGAGAAACTGCGCGCTATGTCTCCGCTATACGAGAAAAAATAATGCAGAATAAGATTTTGAATCTCTTAAAGAAAAAAGAAGGCTATATTTCCGGCGAAGATATAAGCGGTCATTTAGATATCAGCCGGCAGGCGCTTTGGAAGCATATACAGGAATTAAAAGATAAGGGTTATGTTATCGAAGCGGTCCCGCATTTAGGCTATCATCTTGAGTCTAGCCCCGATAGGTTGTTTGAATTTGAAGTCTTACGCGGCCTGAATACCAAAACCTTTGGCAAAAAAATATTTTATTTCGATACGCTTACCTCAACTATAGATATGGCGATGGCTTTGGGGGTCAAAGGAGCTGCGAACGGGACCTTGATTTTAGCTGAATCCCAAACTAAGGGTAAGGGAAGATTAGGCAGGACCTGGTTTTCTCCTAAGCATAAGGGTTTGTATATGTCGTTGATTTTACGGCCGGATATGCTTCCAACCCAAGCGTCCATCCTGACACTTTTAGCCGCGGTGGGTATCTGTGATGCCATAAAGAATGCTACAGGAGTAACAACTCAAATAAAATGGCCCAATGATATATTGGCAAATAACAAAAAGCTCTGCGGAATATTGACGCAGGTAATTGCCGAAACTGACAGGATAGATTTTATGATAATTAGCGCCGGGATAAATGTGAATAACGATAAAAAATCTTTAGTTAGCACAGCTACTTCTTTAAAGGAGCAGAAAAAAGATGAAATGAGCCGGGTTAGCCTTTTGCAAGAGATATTGCGTGAACTTGAGGCGAATTATCTTGTCCTGGAGAAGAAGGGAGCTAGCCCTATTCTGGAGAAATGGCGTCAGCACAATACTACTTTAGGCAGGAGGGTGAAGGTGTATTGTCAACACAAACATGTTGAGGGAGAAGCGCTGGATATAGATACTGATGGCGGGTTGCTTGTCCGTAAAGATAACGGTATAACCGAGCATGTTATGGCAGGGGACGTTGTGCATTGTAGGTAAGCTATTGTAAACTAGAAACACATAATTGGTTGACAATTAAACGCGTTATTTTATAATATGCGTTATGCAAAAGATAAAATGGCGCGTTTTATTTTTTATAGTGATTATGGCGGGATTATGGTTTCCTGCCTTTGGCGAGGATGATTCCAGCGCCAGTTTAGAAAAAATCGTAGTTTCCAAGAGCAGGAACATTTTTCTTGAGCAGTATTCTTTGGATTCAGCGGATTTTGAAAGCTTACCCTATAGCTCACCGATAGAAGCATTAAATACTCTTCCGATGGATTTACAGAGCCGTTCTCCTCATAGCGCGATACAGGCGGATTATTCTTTACGCGGCTCAAGTTTTCAGGATGTTTTGATTTTGCTTAATGGCGAGCGTATCAATGATCCTCAGACCGCCCATTTTAATTCCGATATCCCGTTTACCAGCGCGGATATTTCCAGATTGCAAATATTGCCGTCAGCTTCTTCGTCGACTTTCGGGCCTGACGCGATTGGAGGAGCGGTTAACTTTGTCGTTAAAAAGCCGGTTGAAAAGAAATGTATTTTAGAATTATCCGGAGGTCAATACGGCACTTACTCTCAGCTTTTTAGCGTAAGCGATAAGATCAGGGATTTAGGTGTCAGGTTATCTGTAGAAAACGGACAGTCGGACGGTTTTTCCGAGGATACTGATTACAAGAAATTTACCACAAGCGTAGTTTCTTCATTGGGGCTGCCGCTAGGCTCTTTTGATTTAAGCGCAGGTTTTCAGAAAAAGGATTTCGGCGCGTATGATTTTTATACTCCGGGAATGGGGTATCCATCAAAAGAGTGGACCCGGACATATCTTCTGGATGCCGGATTTAACCTGGGCAAGGAAGGATTTATTATCAAGCCTAATTTTATCTGGCGCAGGCATTATGATAAATTTATGCTCGATAAAACAGGAGCGCGCAGCAATTTTGTCGCTAATCATCGTAACGATACCTATACTCCGAATATATATTTTCAGAAAGATTTCTTGAAACTGGGCAAGGCAGGCCTGGGCTTAGAATATGGAGATGAGCGGATAACTTCAACCACCTTAGGCAGGCACACCAGAGAGCATAAAAGCATTTTTATTGATGATGCGCTTACTTTAACTCCGCAGGTTTATTCGGTTTTATCCTTTCGTTGGGATGATTACGCAGGTTTTAATAATACTTATACCGGTTCTGCATCCTTGCGTTATGAGTTTGTCCCTTTGAATTTCCTGCATTGCGCTGTTTCAAGGAATATGCGCGTTCCCTCATTCACCGAACTTTATTACAATGATCCCACTACCATAGGTAACTCTAGCCTTAGCGCTGAGAAATCCCTCAATTACGAAATTGGCTATGAAATCAAAAAAGAGAAATTTTCCTTTGGGCCGACACTATTTTTTCGCAAGGAAGATGACTTTATCGATTGGGTATGGAATGATAGTCTCCAAAAATATCAGACCCAGAACATCTCTGGCGCGGATGTATTGGGCATAGAGATGCAATTAGGCTGGGAAATCAATAAAATTATGATCCTGAATACCAATTATACCTATATTAATAAATTCACGGATAATTCCGGTTATCTTTTAAAATACGGGCCAAATTATGCCCGGCATCTCTGGAATACCGAATTTAAATTTAAATTACCTTTTGGCGTCCAGTCAATAGGCTTTACTTATAAGCAGAAACCCGGCAGGCCAGGCTGGTTCCTGCTTAATGCCCGCTTTAATTACAATTTCAACAAAAATATGTCATTATTCCTCTCCGGCACAAATTTGCTTAATGTCGGGTATCAAGAGATAGAGGGGATTCCCCAACCCGGAAGATGGATTGATTCCGGTTTTAAGCTTGAATGGTAATGAAATATCGCTATAATACCAGCTATGTTCATTCACGTAGTTTTATTTCAAGTCGCGCCTAAAGAAGTAGCCAAATACCGTAAAGACAGCCTGATGTGGGCGGGTTTTACCAAAAAGGCGAAGGGTTTTGTGGCTTATTTTACGATGAAACGCTACGGTTACCTTAACCAGTATGCTTCGGTCTATGAATGGGATAAGAAGAGCGACCACGACCGCTTTATGCAGAAGTATCACGACTGGTTGGTAGCTAAATCTAAAGCCAAGGTTAAGGTATTGGGCTATTATAATCTTAAAAGCGTTGATAGATTTAGGTAGATTTCTTGAGTCCCAATTCCCTTGACACAACCCTCTCCCTGTGTTATTTTATCTTTGTATTCAGCTCACTACCACCACAAAGGAGGCTCTTTATATGTTTAATCTAATCTCTAACTATCTACATACTCTCTCTCTCTCTCTCTCTCTCTCTCTAGGAAACTCCTTTTCTTCTCTTTAAGCTTCTTTTCTTTCTTCTTTTTATCTTTCTTTCTTCCCTGTAACAGCCTGCTCCTTGCCGAAGAC
>Ga0265297_10007662_pt1 | contig 14832 bp, 13 predicted proteins | sample Munlanlwell13791_FD_192502 | JGI IMG/M metagenome (GOLD analysis project Ga0265297, IMG submission 192502) | Leachate microbial communities from a municipal landfill in Southern Ontario, Canada - Leachate well 137-91 | ecosystem: Engineered > Solid waste > Landfill > Unclassified | place... | reverse complement strand
AAGCTCGTGTACAGTCGTTGGGAAACCAGCGACATTAGCGGTGGCGTTCTGAGCAAGATAAGCGATTTTCGTCCATTCTTTAAACGCTTTGATATCCGTGTCAAAGATTGAAATCGTCCCGCTTGTTGGTTTTAAATCGTTTAATAGTATCTTTAACAGGGTCGTTTTCCCCGTGCCGTTGGAGCCGAGAATTGCCAAAAAATCGCCTTTGTTAACCTCAAGAGAAATACGATCGAGAACATGGTGCGTTTCATATGAGAAAGAAACGTTTTTTATGCTTATTACACTCATCTAAATGAATCCTTTAGCAATTGCTATTAAATTATCTTTCATAATCGAGAAGTAATCTTCGCCACTCATTTCTTGTTCCGCTGATAAGCCTTCGAGCGGGCTGAGTATTTCTAATTCGGCATCCGTTTCTTCAAGCACCGTCAAGACGGCGTCGGAAGGATGAAGCGATTCGGCATAGATATAACGAATATTATTTTGATTAACAATGTCTATGACATTGGCGATGTCTTGCTGGGTCGGTTCCTGCTCACTATCATGGCCACCGATGGGAAGCGCGATGAGATTGTAAGCGTTAGTTAGATAACCAAAAGCCGCATGTCCCGTGACGAGATATTGGCCTTCTCCTGGGGCGAGCATCGTGAGGAACTGCTCGTGGAGATAATTAAATTTCGCAGCATATAAAGAATATCGACTCTCATAATATGACGCATGCTCTTGGTCGCGTAAGACAAGAGCGTTCTTGATATTTTCCATCTGTTTTTTGGCATTCAAAGGGCTGAGCCAAGTGTGCGAATCTTGATGGCTCTCTTCTTCGATGAAGATGAGACCGCTACTAGTATCGACAAATTGGACATCTGAGCCATCCAAAGCCTGCTTAAGACCATCGATAAAGTGCTCGAGCCCCGCGCCATTATAAATAAATAAATCAGCATCTTCGAGGGCGACGATATCGCCTGTCGTTGGCTCATAGCCATGAATTTCTCCGCCTGACGGAATAATGCTTTGCACATCAGTGTATTCGCCCCCGATTTTACGGGCGAAATCTTCCATGACAAAAAAACTAGTGACAATTTTTATTTTTTCACCTTGGATAGGTGCATTGCAGCCCATTAGAAGACTCGCGATAAGTGGAATAAACAACAATGATCTTTTCATATTCTAAATGGTAATGCGAATCACTCGCAATTACTACATTAATGCTTATCGCTTTCTGCGTCAATAATATGGGAATGGAAAAGAGAGTACTTTACTATGCCATTGCCGTTCAATTTTATAGAATGAAATTGTAGATTATCGGATATTGCTGATAGATTGGAGGCTTATATGAAAGTATTTATTGTCGGAGGTAGTGGGCTTATCGGAAGCGAAGCCGCCCGCGAACTCATCAGCCGCGGACATGAAGTCACCGCGATTGCCTTACCGCCTCTTCCCAAAGGCGCCACCTTGCCGCCAGAGATGAAAATTGTATTTGGCAACTACATGGATTTAACTGACGAAGAATTAAAAAAACACCTTATTGGCATGGATGCCCTCGTCTTTGCGGCCGGCGTCGATGAACGCGTCGAAGGAACGCCCCCGGTTTATGACTTCTTTAAGAAATACAACATCGATGCGCTCGAAAGGCTTTTAAAAATTGCAAAAGATGTCGGTGTTAAGCACGTCAATATTTGCGGTTCATACTTCTCGTATTTTGCCAAAAAATGGCCGGAGCTCGAACTAACCAAATATCATCCATACATTCGCTCGCGAATCGATCAAGAAAAAATGGCCTTGTCATATGCCGACGAGGATTTTGATGTTTCGATTCTTGAACTCCCTTACATTTTTGGCACGCAGCCAGGACGCAAACCAGTGTGGGTTTTTCTTGTCGAATCGATTCGCAAGATGAAGAAAAATACCCTCTATACAAAAGGTGGCACGACGATGGTGACCGTCAGACAAGTTGCCCAGGGTATTGCCGGTGCTCTGGAAAACACAAAAGGAGGGGTCGCCTACCCATTTGGATACTATAATTACGAATGGAAGGATTTTCTAAAAATCGTTCACAAGCACATGGGCTATCCCGCGACGCGTAAAATCATTACGATTCCGAGTTTTCTTTTTGCTTTACAGGGTGCGCAAATCAACAAAGCGCACAAGAAGAAAGGTACTGAAGGCGGTCTCGACATGGTAAAATTCACCAAGCTGCAAACAGCAAATCTTTTTATCGAGCCAGAAGAGGGGGCCATTCGCCTTGGCGTTACCGACGACAACATCGATGATGCGATTGGCCAATCCGTTCGCCTCTCTCTTGACATCCTCGAGGCAAAAACTACCGATGTCGTCGATATGAAAGGTCAATAAATTTTAGCTTTTTAAAGTCTAATTATTTACACTCGTAAAAATGTAAGTATAATAAAATTATAAGCGAGTGCTTATGCCTTATTCATGGGCCAGGAGGAATTTTAATGATTAATGAATTTGGACTAGACTACGTCGTGCACCTTCTTCTTCTCATCTTTGTCGGAGCTCTATGGGGTGGAATCATCCGCATCGTTCGCGGCAAAGTTCTCATCGGCGTTCTTTACATCTTAACAGGTGCTTTCTTCGGCATCGGCTGGATTATCGACTTAATCAACATGCTGACCAAGAAAAACTTCGCCAACGCCTAGTTCATCGCAATAACGAAAAATTGTACATGCTTTGCATGTACTTTTTTTATAGGTTTTGAATAACTTTAGTTAATTTTCGATCTCGATATTGATATAATTATTAAGCGTTGATGAGGTGAGCATATGATTGAACTAAAAGGCATAACAAAAGACTATTTGAACAGCGATAATGTCACGCACGCATTAAAAGGCGTAAATTTGAACTTTCGCAAGTGCGAATTCGTGTCGGTTTTAGGCGCCTCTGGCTGCGGAAAGACAACGATGCTCAACATCATCGGCGGACTTGATCGCTATACCGAAGGCGACTTGCTCATCAACGGCCGATCGACCAAGCAATACAAAGGAAGCGACTGGGATGCTTATCGCAACCGCTCCATCGGTTTCGTCTTTCAAAGCTATAATCTCATCAACCACATTTCCGTCCTCGCCAATGTCGAACTCGCTCTGACTTTGTCCGGCGTTTCCGCCAAAGAGAGAAAGGCGCGGGCGACCGAGGCTTTGATTCGCGTCGGCCTCGAAGATAAATTGACAAAAAAACCAAATCAATTGAGCAATGGTCAGATGCAGAGAGTGGCCATTGCGCGCGCTTTAATTAACGATCCGGAAATAGTCTTAGCCGACGAACCAACCGGCGCTCTTGATAGCGTGACTTCCGTGCAAATCATGGAGATTTTAAAGGAAATCGCTAAAGATCGCTTGGTTATCATGGTAACCCATAATCCCGATCTAGCCGAGCAATATTCGACGCGTATCATTCGTTTACACGATGGTTTAGTAACTGATGATAGCAACGGATACGATGGGACGAGCAAAGAACCTTGCCAGGCCAAAAAAGAATCGCCAGCCAAGGACTACAAGAAGAAGACAGCCATGTCTTTTTTCACGGCTTTTATGCTTTCTTTAAGAAATCTAGCGACTAAGAAATCGCGGACGATATTGACTTCCTTTGCCGGTTCAATCGGAATTATCGGCATAGCTCTCATCCTCTCTTTATCATCGGGATTTAGCAATTACATCTATCAAGTTCAAGTTGATACCTTATCGACATACCCGATTACAATCGAAAAAGAGACGACCGATTATTGGGCTTTAATCAGAAGTGTTCGCGATGGCGATGAAGGGGCCGAAGAATATCCGGAGACCGAAACGATTTCATCGAACCCGATCACTTCAACTTTTATCTCGACAATCGGCGCGGAAGCGCATCAGAACGACTTAAGCAGTCTTAAGACTCACCTTGAAACTGAAGATTTTACGACGAAATATGCCGGGGACTATTCGGCAATTCAATATTCGTATGATATCGAATTTCGCATCTATTCGATGAATTATAGCGATACGACAAATAGCATTTTATTGCCACTTCCCTTTCCGCCTGAATATAACGTTGAACGATATCTCAATATGCGTTCGATCTATAGTGAGATGCTCGATAATGTCAGTTTGATGGAGTCGCAGTATGAACTCTTGGATGGGGAATACATCGATCCTACCGATGAGGAAGACAAACATAAAGTGGCGATTATTCTCGATGAGTATAATCGGGTTCCCGACTATGTTTTAGCGAGCTTGGGTCTCGTCAGCATACAGCAAGTCATCTTGGGTACCAGCAGCTTTTCCATCACCTTTGAGGACATGATGAACCTCCGCTTAAAAATGCCTTTAGCCGCTGAGCTCTACGATGATATTGATGATGATGGCGATTTTGAAGGAATCAAAAATGATCCAGCGCGAATGGAAGGAGTTCTCGATAATGCCATCGAACTTGAAGTTGGTGCCATTTTACGGGCCCGTCCCAATATCAGTGCCACTTCGCTGTCGGGCAACATCGGCTATTTGAGTTCCTTGACGCGTGAAATCATCGAAAGAACTAACGAAACCCCTGTCGTCGTCGCTCAAAAAGCAGATGTCGATATCGACATCACGACCGGAAGCCCCTTTGCGGGCGACAATACACTCGCGAGACGATATTCGGAATTTGGGGTCTGCGACTTAGACGATCCGGACACGATTAATATCTATCCGACGAGTTTTGAAGCCAAAGATCGTCTCCTGGTCATGATTGACGAATACAATGCTGATAAAGCTGATGAAGATCAGATAAAATATACCGACTATGTCGAAATTCTCATGTCGTCAATTACTTTAATTATTAATGCCATAACGATTATCCTTATCGCTTTTGTCTCAATCTCGCTTGTCGTTTCCTCAATCATGATTGGAATCATTACCTACATATCGGTTTTGGAACGAACTAAGGAGATTGGCATCTTGCGAAGTATCGGGGCTCGCAAACGCGATATCTCGCGCGTCTTTAATGCCGAAACGCTGATAATCGGTGGCTTTGCCGGCGCTCTCGGCGTGGGCATCGCCGCTATCCTAAACTGGCCCGTCAACTTAATTATCAACAATTATGTTGATGTCGGAACAATTTCCGTCTTGCCTTGGTATGCTGTTTTCATTTTAATCGCCATCTCGATGGTGCTAACCCTCATCGCCGGATTGATTCCGTCGCGAATCGCCTCGAATAAAGATCCGGTCATCGCCCTAAGAACGGATTAACATCATGAAACTAATTGGAAGTTATCAAGACGATCAATACGAATTTAAAGGTGTTACAAAGGTGCGCAAAATCGTGCGAGCCGTCGTTATTGATGAAAATAAACGAATTGCCTTAACAAAAATCAACAACACTGATAAGTTCGGCCTTAGAGATTACTACGAGCTTCCTGGAGGAGGCGTTCAGCAGGGTGAATCTCTCCTCCGAGCGCTAAATCGCGAAATGGAAGAGGAAATCGGCTGTCAAATTCATCACGTCTCAGCTATTGGAAAGGTAGTTGATTATTACAATCTAATTTATCGGGAAAATCACAATTACTTTTATCTAGCGAGGGTTAAGGAACGCGTTCCCAGCCGTTTAGAACCAGAGGAAATCGAGCGCATTGAGGCGATTGTTTGGGTTCCAATCACTGAGGCCATTCGTTTATACGAAAACATGCAGAATGTCCTCGTTGGCAAGCTTGTAAAGCAAAGAGAGTTGCCCATCTTGCTTGCAGCGCAGAAAATGATGAATAGTCTTTGACAACTTCGCACAGGATAGATATCATTATTTAGCGTAGTTAACTGGCGATCGTGGTGAAGTGGTTAACACATCTGGCTGTGAACCAGACATTCGTGGGTTCGATTCCCATCGTTCGCCCCAATTTTGAAAAAGTGGACCCTTTGGGTCCTTTTTTCATGGGGCGATGATGAATAGCAAGTAAGACGAAATGCTTTTAATGTATTTATTTAGGAAAACTTGAGAACAAAGTACATCTGCGCGAGATCTAGTCATTATCGTTGTTTATTAATAAATAGATAGTTAAGCAAAAAAAGACAAATTACGAGTTGACATCATCTTCTAGACCATGTTAATAATTTTAGCGTTATGATTACAACACTAATATTGTTTGGGTCTTTCTTCTTTGGGATTCTTGGGTTAATTTCCTATATGCCTGTTGTCTTTGCCTTTTTTCCGGAGTTGACAACGCAGACCATCAACATGGTTCCGATGTTTGTTTTTCCTGTCCTTATCGTTATTTTCGTCACCTTTGTTCATTTTATCGGTGACGATGCAATCAATGCGATTGGCAATGCCGGTGATAAATTGGTCAAATTTGCCCCATATCTAGTATTTCTAGCCCTCGCCCTTTATGTCGTCACATGCGTTTATTATCGTGATTTCTTGCTTTTAATTCCATATTACTGGTTTCATAATTTTCTAGGCATTTTTGACTTAATTTTAATGATTATGCAAATGATTATGGCTTTTTTTACCGGCCTTATCATCTTCAGCGCCGTTCCTTTTTCGCGAGATAGATACATTGATGTGACATATGAAAAAAGCAGTTATCATGGCGATATCGAAACGCACCGATCCGAAGCGTATATCGCTCGCTTTCAGTTTTATTTGATCGCCTTATTGGGTGCCGCCATCGGATTGCTCATGGCCTTTTCTGCCCTTTCGATTGTCGCTTTTGTTTTGTTCTTTTCGTTTTTCATCATCGGAAAATTTAAAACTCAATCGTTAAAAGGTAAATCGGACATATTTAAGGCTCGCGATCGCTTTGTCCGCAACCAAATTATCATCACGACGGCCTGCACCTTACTTTCGGTCGGCGCTATTGCTATCGGTACCGTGTTCACCGATTATCGACTTGAGAAGCCAAGCGATATCTTGTCGATTGAAGTTACCGATGAAAATAGTGAGCAATTTCTCACATATCAGGTCGACAGCAACACCGGATTCACTTATGAAGGCAACCACTATAATGCAAACATCGGACTGGAAATTGAAATGCTCAATAACGCATATGTAATTGCCGACCTTCAAATCAGGGTTGAAATTACCTATCAAATGATGTCGACTGAAAACGGTGAAATTACCGATGAAGAGACATATGCAGATATATTCTCTTTGAATCGCATCGGCACATTTGGCTTTTTCGAATTCGTACCTCGGATAGGCGGGTATTATTCAACAGCCTACATAATTACGTCGCAAAGCGTTGAACTTCTTCACGCTACCGCTCTTTGCCGCTACAATGTCACTCGCAATTTTCCTTATATTAAAGTTGGGACGAAAGATGTGGTTGACATCTTCACGCTTGATACGACTACATATCCCGAGTCGGAACAAGAACCCTTTTTGTACGCTCGCTTTTTATCTAATACATATGTTAGAGAACTACATGCCGAAATCTCTCTTGGAAATAGCCTCGTACTAAAGCTGAATTTGACAAACGCTTTCTTCTTAGTGGACGAATCGATTGTGATCGGTGCAGCCGATCGTTTATATGATTCGGAAGAGCTTAGTCTTGTCTATTGCAAAGGATTTATCACCGAGATATTTGTCTAAATATTTTAAGTGTCGCTATCTCTAATGTTCGAGATGAATTGAGGGCGCTTTATCGACTCTGCAAATATGATGTTTCTCAAAGCAAATAATTCAAGTTATCGTCATGGCTTGAAACAATTACTTATTAATCGTAATCACTAATCCGACCACAAAAGCATCGCCTTGACATAAATGGTGTGCCCCTAACTCTTGAAAAAGAAAGCTGAATAAGCGTAATGTGTATGGCGATCCTTTCTAAGAAAAATGGCGCAATAATTTATTGGTATAATAAAATAAGATACTAAGAGACGAATTTATGATCGTTCTGATTGTTTTAGCTTGCGCCCAATAATTCTTTTTGCAGAAATCGGGGGATTTATATGATTTCGAAAACAATATTTCCAAGTCGGTATGTGCAAGGTCCTCACGCCCTAAGTCGCTTAAGCGACGAATTGCTGGATTTCGGGTCGGTGGGAATGGCGGTGATGACGGCTTCTTGCCATGAAAGAATTAAAGATGAGTTAATATTCGACCAGCGGGTGTTTCGCTTACGTGTCGAAACCTTCGATGGCGAATGTTCAGATGAAGAAATTAATCGCCTTGTCAGCGTCGCTAAGAATCACAAGGCAAATTTCATCGTGGCAATCGGAGGGGGCAAAGCTATCGACACCGGCAAAATCGTCGCCAGTCGCATGAGCGTTCCGGTCGCCGTCGTGCCGACCATCGCCTCGACCGATGCTCCGACAAGCGCTTGCGCCGTCGTCTATGATGAAAAAGGAGCGGTCTTGCGCGTCGAATATCAAAAAAGCAATCCGCAATTAGTCCTCGTCGATTCGGAGATTATCGCCCGCGCCCCCCGACGCTTTCTCGTCTCGGGCATGGGTGATGCGCTCTCGACGTTTTTTGAAGCTGAACAATGTCGAAAAAGCCAATCGAAAAATGAAGTCGGAGAACATGGCTCAATGACGGCCTATGCGCTTGCCAGATTGTGTTATGACACTTTGCTTAGAGACGGATTAAAAGCATTAGAGGCTTGCGAAAAGCGAAGGGTGACGCCTTCATTAGAACATGTTATCGAAGCCAACACGCTTTTAAGCGGCATCGGTTTTGAAAGCGGTGGTATCGCCACTGCCCACGCCATTCATAATGGCCTGACCTCTCTAACTCAGACCCACGCTTTTTATCATGGAGAGAAAGTTGCTTTCGGCGTCTTGGCTTCATTGTTTTTACACGATGAAACGAAGCGCTATATCGATGAAGTATATTCTTTTTGTGAAAGCGTCGGTCTTCCGACGACCTTAGCTGATATCGGGCTACGCGATATTAGTCAAGACGAGCTGTTGGTAGTTGCCAATCGGGCATGTCGTGTCGGCGAGTCGATTCACCACGAAACAAGAACGATGACACCCGCTTTAGTCTGCGAGATTATTTTGCTAGCGGACCAAGAAGGAAGAAAAAGGAAGAATCTGCTCAATCAGAGATAGGTTAAATGACAATAAATTAAAAAATTCCTTTAGCGTTCCCGTGATGCGAGTTTGCTAACGAAAAGGAATTTTTTAAATATTATAATGTCGCTTATTCGAGAGGAACAAAGAGCGATTTATCGACACCGCAAAGCGGGCAGGTCCAATCTTCGGGGACATCTTCCCATTTTGTTCCAGGCGCGATGCCGCTATCGGGGTCGCCCAATTCTTCGTCGTAAATGTAGCCACAAGCCGTACACTGATACTTCATCGTCATATTCTCCTTTTGATACTAAGAGAATTATAGATGACGACATTGTTCTATGCAACCGACACACCGTGAGAAGTCCCTAGGGAAACGGCAATTAAGATATAAACAGCAGTGGTATTTCAAATACAAGAAATATAATATGAATTCAGTATGATTTTTAAAGATAGAACGGAATTTCGAAAATGGCTGATGAATAATCACGCTACAAGCCCCGGCATTCATGTCGTTTTTGTCAAAGGGCAAACGCTGACATATGCCGATGCCCTCGAAGAAGCTATATGCTTTGGCTGGATTGACGGCGTCGTCCATAAGCTCGATAAGGATAAATACACGCGCTATTTCATCAAGCGTAGCAAGATGAGCAATTGGTCAGAAAAGAACAAGAAATTGGCACTCGGCCTCATTCAAAAAGGCTTGATGACGACTTCAGGATTAGCGGCTATCAAACAAGCCAAACAAAATGGGGTGTGGGATAGAATTCAAAATAATTCAGTGAGCGATTCATCTTTTATAAAATTTATAAAGATGATTTCAGAAAACAAATTAGCTTTGACTAACTTTGAGAATATGTCGGCCTCAGTTAGAAAAACTTATGTGTTGTTTTACTTTGATGCGAAAACCGAAACCGGAAGAGCAAAACGCCTTGAAAAAATTATCTCCCGTTTAGAACAAAATCTACGGCCGATGTAAAAGATATCGATAATGGGCATAAAATGTCAGGTTTTTGTCATCCCATAGCATATACTGATGTTGGAGAACCATATGAATCTGCTCGATGTATTCAAAGAATCCCTTCTCTATATTGAAGATAATTTGCAAAGCGATATTTCCGTACAAGATGTGGCGCGCCACATTTTTGTCTCGAATTATTACTTTCAGCGGATGTTTTCGGCGATAACCGGTATAAATGTCGGCGAATATATTCGCAAAAGACGATTGTCACTAGCGGCGGAAGAGCTGATGATCAATGACTCAAAAGTCATAGATGTCGCCTTGAAATACGGCTATCAGACACCGGAAAGTTTCGCCCGCGCTTTCAAAAAGTTTCACGGAGTAAACCCGCGTGAAATAAAAACACATGAGGAAGAAATTAAACTCTTTCCACGTTTAGAGATCATTGTTTCGGTTAAAGGAGGGATACCGATGGAATACACTATTAAAAAGAGAGATGCCTTTAAGATTACGATGCTAATCAAAAAGTTTAACAGCGAAAGCTCGATGAGAGAAATTCCCAAGTTTTGGGCAGAGTATTTCAAAAATGGCTATCACAACGATGTCTGTCCCATGCTGGGTGTATGCTTGCCAATGAAAGAAGGAGAACGATATTTCCCTTATGGAATCGGTGCCTTCAACGAGTGTGTAAAACGCAATCCACAAGGGTTTGAAGAGCATGTCGTACCCGCCGGCACATGGGCTGAATTTGCGTGTGTCGGACCCATGCCTGAAGCGATTCAAGGAACATGGAGAAAAATATATACCGAATGGCTGCCTAACTCCCGTTACGAAATACTGCCCGGATACGATTTTGAAGTCTATGAAGAAGGCGATACGAAAAGTGCCAATTACAAGAGCTGGATTTGGGTGCCGGTCCGCTTGAAAAAATAAGTCATCCATCGCTAATTGTTTACTAATTTCGCCATTTACCAAACCGGCTAAATGGCGTTTTTATTTTCCTTACACATGTCAATAAAATATATATTTTAATACTCGATTAAGCGACCCAGATGAAAGGAGTTGTCTGCCCTTGTTGTTTATGATTTAATAGATAAGAAACTATGAAAAAATTTAAACGATTTATCTTGCTTGCCGTCCTTGTTCTGACATCGTCTATCGCTTCCTTTTCTTCTCTTAATCACCTATCGGTAAGCCAGGATGTCTCGGCCCTTTCTAACCCAGCAGCCGGCGCTTCATATTACGCCACTAATCAAAACGATTTATATTACTCCGGAATTGATGAAACTTTGACGGGAGAAGATTTGATGGTCGCCTTATCGACGCTGACATCTTCCGGTTTTGTTAATAAGTCATACTCGAGTCTGCCGAGCATCTATCAATATAGCGACGCATCACTGACCGACAGCAGCAAGATGGTCATGGTATATACCGGCACTGAAAAAACTTTTTCTCCAGGCGGAATGCCGTCTAACACGAATAAGGAGCATGTCTGGCCGGCTTCCTGGTATGGAACCGGAAATCGCGAAGAAGGGGCCGGCTCGCCGGGTGCTGATGCCCACAATGTTTGGCCTTCTGCATCTGAACTCAATAGCAAACGCGGCGTCGCCGCTTTCGACGAATTAGATTTTTCGTCTGCTTACAAATGCTATGAGTTTACCCGCAGCGACTGGAGCTACGGCACACCGGGAGATAACGATTCGTATGTCTGGTCATCGGCTTTTAACTACTCGGCCGGTCAAGGCGACGATGTCTTATATCCTTCGAGCGGCCATCGCGGAGCGATCGCTCGCATCTTAATGTATGTCGCGACGAGATATCGCAATAATACAAATTATCCGGTCATGCTTCACGATCGAGCCGCTACCTTGAACTCTGGTCGCATCGGTAAACTATCCACGCTTTTGAAGTGGCATTATCTTGAACCGCCGAGCGAATGGGAAATGCGTCGGAACAACGAAGTTGCTTCCCGATGGCATCATAATCGCAACCCCTTTGTCGATCACCCAGAATACGCAACCAGCATCTTCTATCACCTGCCAGAACCGGGTGCTAGTGCCCCGACATCCGCCGTCAAAAGTGTTATAGAGACCTATGGCGACTTACATCAGGGTATCGTCATCGATCATAGTTTCCTCTCTTTAAACGAAGGTCAAAGTGCAAAGATTAATATTGTCAGCAACCCGAACAATGAAACCATATCTTGGTCAAGCGACGACACCGATGTCGCAGCAGTCGATAATCAAGGCAATATTTTTGCTGTGAGTGCAGGAACGGCGACGATTACCGCACAAGGCAGCGAATCAAACGCTTCGTGTGTCGTCACCGTCATAGACCCAGACGCGATTATCCCGATTACAAATATTTCCCTTAATCCAGTGGCAAAATCTTTGCAAATTGGCCAAGAAGTCGATATTTTGCCGACTATTTCCCCAAGCGAAGCCACAAATAAAGTCTTAAATTGGACTTCATCAAACACCGGAGTCGGAGTTGTCAATTCGAACGGCCGCGTCGTGGCTTTAAGCGTTGGGACGACGACTATTACCGCGTCGGCTTCGGACGGCAGCGGGAAAAGCGCCACCTGCGCAATTACCGTCACCGCTTCTCAGCCAAGCGAAGGCGGTTGGCAGCTCGTCACCGAAATCTCTTCCTTAACCGCCGGAGATCGTTTGGTTATCGCATCCAACAATGGATTTACGGCAGGCGACATATCATCAAGTGTTATGAGTAGTTTGTCTTCGACATTTAGCTCGGATAAAAGCCTGATCACGACACTAAATAGCCAAACCAAGGAATTAACCCTGGGCGGTTCTTCAGGGGCGTGGACATTTAGCAACGGCAATAGTCAGCTGCTCGGAACGACAGCCGTAAAAAATCTTGCTTGGGGCAGCGGAACAACGACTTGGAATATAGAAATTAACAATTCAGACGCGACGATATCGAGCACAACTTCTTCCTATGGAAGATTCTTGTATAATGTCAGCGCCCCTCGTTTTACAACTTATACTTCGGCTGTTAACAGTTCAATGCTTTTACCACAACTTTACCGTTTCGTCGATGAATCCGATCCGGTTCGAGAGGAAGCTCACGAATTCGTCTCGCTCTTTATGAGTACGACGGCTGCTGAATGCGCGGCTTTGGATGTTAAGAATTCGACTTGGACCTCATTGCAGGCGAGCTATTCAATTCTTTCAGACGAGGCTAAAGATTATTTTTATGAACATTTTGAAAATGACATTTTAGTCGTTTCGATGGTCGAGCGGTATGGCGTGATTATCTCAAAATACGGATACGTAAATTTTCTGACCGATTCTTTAGACAATCCTCTTCTTCTGGCCGTGAACACTCAAGTTGATATCGGTCTTTTGGGAAGCGAGTCCGCGTTAGCGATCACCATTATCGCATTTATCGGTGCGATCGCCGTTTCTATCGGTGGTTTCGTTGTTTTTAAAAAAAGTCGTAAGAATTTTTATCACTAGGTTATAAATAGCATAGTCCAAATCGCTATGTTACAAACTTTGATTATTATCCCATTTTAATTTATAATTAAAAATCCTCTTACATTTTACCAAAACTCTATTTACAATTAGGCGTGGGTGAAGTTTCATGAGGAAATCGTCGCTGATTAACATATCGCTGAACTCGGCTGTTTTTATCTTCGCTATCATTGGCGTAATATCCACCTCATTTGGCGTTTCGGGGTTGATGACTGGGGCCTCAATCCTTTACTATACGGTGCAAAGCAATATTTGGATCGGCCTTACGTCGCTCACTTTTGCCATTCTCCAAATTGCGGGAATGATAAAAAAAGATGTAGTGATTCCCGATTGGCTATATATCGTCAAATATGTCTTCGTCGTCGCCATCACTTTAACGATGGTCGTCTTTTGGCTTTTGCTCGCTCCGACAATTCAATATCCTTCATATTTTATCTCGCCGAGCAATGTCTTCGCCCACACGCTAACTCCGATTACGGCAATCGTTTGCTTTTTGATTTTTGACAGTCGAAAGCACAAGTTAGATGTGAAGGCTTCGCTCTTTTCGCTCGCGACCCCGGTCTACTATCTCATTTTTGCCATTATCTGTTCGCTTTTCGAAGTACCTTTTACGATCTTTAAAATGCCGTATTTTTTCATCGACTTCTATGAGTTTGGCTGGTTCTCGCTGTCGACATATTCCAACTTATATACCTTTTCTACTTTTGGAATTTTCTACTGGATTATCATCATTCTCCTCTTCGTTTTCGCACTTGGGTTTGCAGTATTATTTCTCAATCGCCTCTCTTATGACAAACGACAAAAAATGTTAAGCATTACAAATGTAAATGTAGAATGATTATTTTAGAATAGATACGATTATAACGGGAGGGTACTAAATGAGTATTTACCAAATTACCGTCGAAGATGCCAACAAAGAGAGAGTTGTTTTGGAAAAGTATCAAGGGCAAGTCCTGCTCATCGTCAACACGGCGACGAAATGCATGTTTACGCCACAATATGAAGGACTCCAATACCTCTATGATAAGTTTCATGATAAAGGCTTTGAAATTCTTGATTTCCCATGCAATCAGTTCGCCAATCAGGCTCCGCAAAGCGATGAAGAGATTGCTAAGTTTTGCAGCTTGGAATACAAGACAACTTTTCCTCGGTTTGCCAAGACTAATGTCAACGGTCCCGATGAAAATCTCCTATTCACGATGTTGAAGAAGACATTAGGCGGTTTTCTCTCGCCGCGCATCAAGTGGAATTTTACGAAATTCCTCGTCGATCGCCATGGCAAATTAATCCGTCGCTACGGACCAAGTGTTAAACCAGCGCGCATCGCTCGCGACATTGAAAAATTATTGCAGGAGAAGAGTAAATAACATGTTTTTAGCTTGGAAAGAAA
>Ga0265297_10007661_pt1 | contig 14833 bp, 15 predicted proteins | sample Munlanlwell13791_FD_192502 | JGI IMG/M metagenome (GOLD analysis project Ga0265297, IMG submission 192502) | Leachate microbial communities from a municipal landfill in Southern Ontario, Canada - Leachate well 137-91 | ecosystem: Engineered > Solid waste > Landfill > Unclassified | place... | reverse complement strand
CCGATGCAGATGTGATTATCATTATCGGAGGAGATGGTACGATCCTGCGAACGATCCAGTCATTGAATAAGCCCATCCCCGTCCTGGGTATCAACTGGGGGGAAGTGGGGTTCCTCGCAGATCTTGAGCCTTCCGAAGCTCTTGAATTTGTCCGTACACTTCCCAGCGGGTTCTCTGTTGAAGAACGTATGCGGGTCTCCCTTGTCAACAATGGCGTTCCGGTTGGCATTGCCTTAAACGAAGCGCTTATCGTCACCACCCGTCCTGCAAAAATGCTGCGGTTTTCCATTATTGTCGATGGGATTACCGCAGAGCAGTTCCGTGCAGATGGCCTGCTGATTAGTACTCCGACCGGTTCTACTGCCTATGCGATGAGTGCCGGGGGCCCCATCGTTGATCCACGGATCCAGGGATTCCTGCTCGTCCCTCTTGCCCCGTACATGCTCTCATCCCGCCCGCACCTGATCAGCGAGAACCGGCGACTTGAAATACGGCTGGAAAGTGCAAAGCCTGCAAAACTTGTCATTGACGGGCAGCAGACAATAGATCTGGGAATTTCCAGCACGATACTTGTAAAAAGATCCGATATCCCGGCACGGTTTGTTGATGTGAAAAGGAACTTCTTTGAGAAAGTGGATAAAAAACTCCGCAACCTCTGAATATCTCCAGATGTTTGCTCTGTAGAAATCCTCTTTTCATAAGAATGATCATCTCCCTTGCGTTCGAAGAACCTTTCAGGTTCTTCTCGTGTCTCATCTCTGATGAGATTCGACATATTAAAATAAAGGCTTATCTTGGAAGGAGATCTACTACTTGTCAGGTGGTTTAGTGCAGGTCTTCATGAAACTTGAGATGAAGGATTCGCCCGGCCAGCTGGTTGCAGCATTAAAGCCGATATCAGATGTGGGCGGGAATATCATCGCAGTTATTCACCAGCGGGAACCGGATCAGGACAGCGATATTTTGAATGTCCAGATCGTTCTCGAGTTGCCGGAGGGGCGACTGGACAAGCTCGTGCTCCTCCTTCAGGAACAGGGTGTTCATATCCAGCGCGTCAATGAAGAACGGCTCCTGTATAAACGCACCGTGATCATGATCGGGCACTTAATGCATACTGACATCTCGGATACCGTTGCACAGATCGATTCAACGGGTTTTGCGGAAGTCAGCGAGCTCTCCATGAGCATGCCGGCAGTCAACGAACGGTCATCGTCCCGCATAACAATCAAAGCCGTAAGTAAGGAAGACATGGCATCTGCCCTCACTATTCTGCGACGGGTCTCGCAACAGAAATCTCTTCTTATGATCGAACCCCTGGAGGAGATTGCATGAAGGTAGCACTCATCGGCATGGGGTCCGTTGGAAGGGGCGTTGCCGAAATGATTGCAAAAAAGGATCTCGGCCTGACAATCACCGGTATTGCCGATTCGAAGACCGGTCTCATTGATAATAACGGGATTGACATCGGTCAGGTCCTCGCCACCAAGAAAGCGACCGGGCGGTGCGGCAATCCACAGATCACAGCATCCGATGTGATTAAAACAGCGGATTACGATGCCCTGATTGAAGTAACTCCGACAAACGCACTTTCCGGAGAACCCGCTACCGGTTATATGAAAACTGCACTTAACCGGAAGAAGCATGTGGTCACATCCAACAAAGGTCCCGTTGCGCTTAATTATCAGGAATTACAATCACTGGCACAGAAGAATGGAGTTGCTTTCCGGTACGAGGCGACGGTTGCCGGTGCAATCCCGATTATGCACACGCTCGAACATGGATTAGCCGGCAATGAAATCCTTGCCCTCTATGGCGTCCTGAATGGCACCTGTAATTTTATCCTTACCCGGATGGCGGATGAAGGGCTCACCTATGATCAGGCGCTCATGGAAGCACGGGAGCTGGGATACGCGGAAGCAGATCCGACCTATGATGTGCAGGGTATTGACGCTGCGATAAAACTGGTGATCCTGGCAAATACTATCTGGGGTAATGGTGTGAAGCTCGCCGATGTCGACCGGACGGGAATTGATCTCCTTACTGCGGACGCACTCCGTCTTGTTGAGGATGAAGGCTGCACGATCCGCTTAATCGCAGAAGCGATTCCCCGGAAAAACCTTATCCGGGTCTCCCCGCGTATTATTAAGAAGAACCATCCGCTTGTTGTTGAAGGCACACTGAACGCACTCACGATAGAGACGGATATGGCCAAGGAGATCACCATGATAGGGCGGGGCGCGGGATCCGTTGAGACTGCGAGCGCTATTATCGGGGATCTATTGTTTATCAAGGACCGCTATGTCCAGCGTGCTTGACCATCGCAGGGATTACCTGCGCCTGATGCGCCAGTTTACTCTTGATAACGGGCATTTCACCGTGACCGATATCCAGAAGTCCGCCGGGATCCCGCGGAGTACTGCGCAGGACTGGGTGAACCGTCTTGTTCGCGAGGGCTGTGTTCTTATCCGGAAGGAGAAGCACGGCAGGATCCCCGCTCACTACGCAGCGATCAGCGCACTGCCTTCGAGCACATGTCGGCGGATCTTCACAACGGTTGATGGCGATTTGGTTGAGATTTATCACGATTGTATAAGCGGGGCATGTGCAGCGTTCTGCGGGTACCACCACACACTCGCCGGGGGCATGCTGTCGAATGTAGAACGGGACGGGACGCTCCTGAGAGAATCAGCAAAAATCGGATCCCGTGACATTACGGTCGGGCTCTCCCCTCACTCTGCTGTGGGTGTATGTGGAATTGAATGCAGGGATGACGTAATTATCCAGCATATCCGGTGCATTGGCGGACCTGCATACTCCCTTTCCGATATGATGTCGCGTGCTGAGGGAGTTGTCCGTGTCGAATCACGGCACCGTGAGCATCTTGTTGAGGGGGAGGTCTGGACAAAGGCCCTGATACAGGTGACCGTCGGGATTGATGATACTGATTCGCGTGAAGGTGGAGCGACATTTGCCCTTGCCCTTGCACTCCTCAATCATGTCAGCCGGATTAAAGGTGTCATTCCTATCAGCCATCATGTGGCGATGCTGAACCCGGATATTTTTACAAAGACTGCAGGGAATTCTGCGAGTTTTATCGAAGTTGCGATCATTCCGGGGCGATACGCGGTACTTGTCGACAAGATCCGAAAGTTTGTTGCTGACGAATCGTTATCCGGCGAATGGGGAATCGCGATCCGGAAAGGGATCAGTATGCCGGAAGGGCTTCGCGAGTACGGGAAGATGGTGCGTGAACAGGTGATTTCCCGGCCGGTTGCCGAGGCAACTGCGGAGCGGTTTGACATCACTCTCTTTGGCGGCAACGGTGTGATTGGTGCGCTCGGTGCCGTTGCGCTGACGAATCTTCCTCATGAAATACTTCTGGACCCGGCCCGGAATGATTTTTAGGACTCTTTTAGCCTGGTTCCGTATCTGTGGTAGGTTTAGGGTCTGGTTTGTTTGCCGGATTATTTCACAACGGTGGCATTGTTTACGGTTTCGGTCTTATTCCGATGTATTTAACTTTTTGCAACCATTGCGATTGAAAAACTGATCCGGATCGATCATGTCCTGATAAAAATTTTTCAAACGCGATCGTTTTTTTCCGGATTGCCCCTGCCCGACCCCCCTCATGCAGGTATGGAAAATGTCTCGTTTCCCATGGAAAATACGACGGAAAAATGGTATTTGTCACGATCTTTTGCATGAGGGGGGTCGGGCAGGGGCAGAATGATCAGCCCTTGGCCTTTGCGAAATTTTTTTGCAAAATAATTCTGGATGGACTTTTTTTTATTTACAGTTAACCGCCCGGATTCTATGAAGCATCATGCTCCTGTTTCGATACAGTAAACGATTCCAAACATTTGTGATAAAAATGTATTCTATACTTTCCATGAGGTGACGCAATCGCTCCAGAATCCTGCGGAGGTTTGGATTTCTGACCATTGATACCTTTGAATTTCGTATGAAAACTTATATATACAAACACACGTGATAAAGAGATTATACATTGTCATGTCCTGAATCGGGCATTATCAAGGTGTTTGAACTTATGGCATTTACCAAGAATGATGAAGCAGTATCACCGGTCATTGGTGTAATCCTGATGGTCGCAATCACGGTGATCCTTGCGGCGGTTATCGCCGCGTTCGTGTTCGGCATGGCCGGGAATATTCAGAAGACGAAAGTGGTCACTGTGACCTTAAGCAGGCCTGCACCAGCATCATTGAGCGTTGTTTTCCAGGGCGGACAGGATGCAGCAACGCTGTATAAGGTTTCCTTCACAGCAAATGGTAACCCTGTGGGAACAATGGGTACTACTGGCAGTGGTCCTATTCTGGTTGGATCGACAAGAACATATACCGGCGTCGCAGCGAATTCACATATCATCGGTGTCGGGACATTCGCTGACGGATCAACACAAGTGTTGGTTGACACCACCATCTAATCTTTTTTTTAGAATTATCGCTTTATGTTTTATCAGTAAAGTTTTCGTTTGCTTTCTGGAAGTCATTGTAATCTTCAGGATCTGGAATCATTGCCGATTTTCCAAATCCGGGTTACTATCCCGGGTAAAAAACAGACCCTTGTAAAAATATATGAAAGCGCCAAACATTATCTCGATAATTATGCCAAGTGGCAGGCAGGTGCCAGCCGGTCCGGAAAAAAACAGTCCATATTGGAAAATACAGGAAGACAGGTATAATAAACTGGAACCGGTAATTCCCAGAACGATAAACCGGAAATACCGGTATGATAACGTGTTCCAGCAGATGAGAGAGAATATTGTTGTAAGTACAAGTACGATTGTACCACCTGTCCAACTCATCACAGAGAGCGCAGTTTTTCCGGAATAAAGGCCTGTAGTAACATACTCAATTTCGTGTGTGATGGGAATAAACAGAACTCCTTCTGTCGACATCTGGAAACGATATACTGCGCCCTGAAATCCCATGCCATAATCATTTCCTAAAATATAACACTGGAGTGGAACAATAAATAAAAAAAAACAGAGGCCGATGGCTATTGTCCAGGTTCTCACATATCGCTTTTTAATTATAAGATTTAAAAATCTGCTGTATTTTTATGGTCTTCCTGCAATCAGCATTCTTTATCTCATGTCATGAGCAAATATCCTGATCAGGACTTCATGGATTATGTTTTAAATCCGGGAAAAATCCTGGAACAATACAAGGTACATATTCTTGTTTTTCTCCTGGTCTTTATCATAGCATTGACCATTGCCCATCCCACCGTTCTTCTCACGGATGAATGGGTAACTGCGAACCAGTTATCACAACTCAATGAGGGCCATCAGATCGTTCTGAATGAAGGAAAATACGGGAGCTTTGAAAATGGCACTCCGACAAGTTACTTTACAGCAAAACAAAATTATCTCGCCTACCCGCTTGCCCTGCCTCTTGCCTCACTCCCTGCCGAATGGCTGGTTTACCTTATGGGAGATAATTTTATTTTTTTCATTGTCTATCTCTGGACATTCCTGCTCATCGCGCTTGCCCTGACATTAAATGCCTTTTTCCCGAAATACGCGCTGATCGGAAAATGGCGGTGGACGACCGGACTGATCGTTGTAACATTTATTGGTTTTTTTATCAACCTTTTTTATTACAGCCCGTTCCCCCTCACCGGGAAAGATTCATACCCGGAGATCATGGCAATAGTCCTTACGAATATTGTCATGGTAGCGATCCTTGTTGCGATGGTATATGAGATCCTCCTGCAGGTTTTTCAAAATCCTCCCTACGCATTCTTCGGAACGATCGTATGCCTCTCTTGTTCATCGTACCTGTTCTGGACAAATTTCTGCAAGGACCATGTCCTTGTAGTTTTCCTCTTTACTGCCGTTCTTCTGATGGTGATAACATTCCTAACCACGGAAAAATTCTGGTATTTCGCTGGAGGGTTTCTTTTGTCCGGGCTGCTTGTATGGGCACGTCCGGAGCTGGGATTATGCATTTTTATCGCTCTGTGCGGTCTTGCTACATACTTCTTTGCCAGTACCAAAAACAATACTCAAACGCCCGCGTATCGTATCCGGCTTCTCCTGTTACCAGTATTCACAGCAATCGGGGCAATTCCGTTTTTCATCAATAATTTTCTGATGACAAAAAATCCCTTCACACCATCATTCGTTCTCTGGACAAACATTTTACCATCAGAAAAAAATATGATTGGTTCTTCGGCAATCCCGCAGAATGCTTCGGATACTATGGGCTCTCTCCTTCACCTGGGCCAGTTGACTACCAACGTCCAGATTTCAACATTCACCGCAGATATGTATGGTATCTTTTTCCATCCCCAGACCGGTGCGATGGGGATCCTTCCACTAATTCCAGTTTTTCTTGTGGCTGTCATTATACTTCCGGTAATTCTGCTGCGGGAAAAAATCCGTTTCAGTACTAAAGAAAAACTGATCCTCGGAACACTTCTCCTTGTCTCCTTTGGTGTCTTCTGCGCATATGCCCGGGGGATCTATGGCATGAATAACAGTATCGGGATCTTACCGGATATCCGGTATCTTTCACCCATTTATTTACCATTGACCATAATCGGGCTCATGATTGTTAAGAAAATTCCAGCAATATCAGATAATCCCTGTCGTCATATCGCGTGGATGTTTGCATTCTGGATTGTTCTTATTCCGGCAACCCTGTTCTTGATTATATATTATTACCCGGTCCCCTCCGGGTGGAAAAATGTATTTCCTCTGTTGAATATTTATGCCACGGTTTTGATATTTCTTGCCGCGCTCATATTCATGTTATTGTGCTATCATCCGGTTATATGCCAGAAAAAGGGAACCCTGCTGAAATTATCATTTGCTTTCATATGTTCTCTCCCACTTATCTGGCAAATTGATGCATCACTTGTTGTACTGTTATTTTCATCCGGACTTGGGGGGTATTTATTCTGGTTACCAGTACTTCTCAAGATTTGTGGAATGCTAATGTAGACCTATTCATCAACAAAATTCAATAAAAAGTTTTTTGAGGATTTCCGGCAGATTCAATAAAAAAAAATTCTTTCCTTTATGGAACTGCATCAACGATAATGAACTGGTGACTGAGAACATCGATCGCAGGTATCCATAACGAGTATCCATTAAATTTGGCTACCGGTGAAATGAGGAAGATCATGAGAACCTGCCAGGTAAGGATAGTCAGTATCATGGAAGGCAGGATAAGATCCGAAAAAGTGTCTGGCTCACGACGCATGAAATGGTATCCGGCAACAACGAGTAATGTGATAATGATTTCAGCCAGGATCAGTTTATTGAAAAAAGACGTGTAATTCCAGTTATATGTGTTCATTGAGGGATTCAGGAGAATAACAATGATAAAAAGGATCGGGACGAAGAATATCCCAAGCTTGCATGTTCGGAGCACCAGTGCTTTCGGGTGGGCGAACAGGATCGTCCTCTCAAGAAGCATGAGACTCATCAGGATAACTGGAATATACAGGGGAGAGAGATAGCGGATATCCGGCCCGATGCCATGGCTGAAATTCAAGCTCGAAAGTGTATGCAGATATGCAAGGATGATGGCAAATGCCATGATCCCCAGGATCAGGAAACAATCGCGGTGATTGTATTCTGTACCGGAATGTTTCCGGATGAGAATCAGGGGAATGAGAATCAGGGCAAGGAGCGCAAGGGGGGATACAAAAAACAAGCCCATGCTACCGGAGGTAGGAAGGAACAGGATCCCATAAATATCCGGGAGGGGATTTGGCGAAACAGAAAAGAAGTAATTCCCGATTGTTCCAATAAGGTCAGTAATGACCATAAACGGATTTATAGTGACTGATTGGATGACATTTACCGTATGATCTACCGGAATGACCTGAATAAGTTCCTCGCTGTATTTGGCTTTCTCTTCAAGCAGAAAAGAGGGGGTAAATGGGTTTCCGGATACGATGAGGTTGTTCAGGAAAAACGGCAGTGCCCCGATTACCGTTGCGATGATGGTACACACATGCTCAAACCCATTCCTGATTGATATCTCTTTTCTGTATACTTTCAGGAAATTATCGAATATGACAAAGATACTGCAACAGAGAAATACTGAGAAACCTACTTCAGGACGGATCCATGCAAGAATTCCGATAAAGAAAAATCCGGCAACTGCATCCCATAACCTTCTAGTACGGACATACCGGATAAACCAGAATGTGACAACAGAGAATGCAAATGCGGTCGCCATGTGATCCTTTGCATTTGCAGCCCAGAAGAGGTAGGCTGAACAGGCGCCCCCGGCAAGCATGGAAAAGAATGCCTTCCAACGATCATCGAAGATCGAACGGGCGATGAGATAGATCATCACCATGGTGAGTGCGAAGAGGATATGGTTTGTAAAAATAACTGCTGCGACTTCAATCGGGGCATCGGATGCTGACCAGATAAATGGTGAATAGACGAGAAGATTGGCAGCAAGCAGGAGAAAACCGATAACCGCAGTGATGATCGTAATTCGGAGATTTCCAATTTTTGCCCGTGCGGGATAACATGCACTGATGACGAGCGCTGAGAGGAATGGGAGGAATGCCCAGAATGTGATAATTGCCAGCCGGAAGTGGTCGGTAAAGAGACCAAAGATCTTTAGCACTGGCAGTGAGGCAAGGGGCAATGCAAGTGAGTACATTAAAACATTTTTCCGGAATGCAAAGTATCCAGAGGGCGTCCCGTTTTGATAAACCCCATATTTTCCTTCATTGATAGTGATCTGATGCCCGATGTCCAACTGGTGGACCTGGTTGACCGTGATCCACTCATCATTCAGGAACAGGGCCGGGTTTGAAGTTGAGATGATCAGGAACATTGCGGCAAAAAAGATCACAAGGCAGATGCCCCGGTCCCGGTGTTCCCCGCCAAGGTACGTGTGAAGGGAAAAAATATTGTCCTGGATCTCTTCGTTACCGCCCTTTACATTGCGGTATCGTCCGGTTTTTTTCTCGCTTGATGTTTTTTTCTTTCCAGCCATATCGTAATAACCAGTCTTTTTTATTCTCGTATTAATCAAGCGGTTTTTTGAGGCATGAATTAATGGATGTCCCTTTTTAAATATCAGCACTCATATATGCTATGATAAGCGGGCTGCGATTGCCCCGGATTGAGCGTTTGCGGGTGGATTTGTTCGAATGTTCCAGAATACAAAGCTCTGTACGATTGTCCCGGCCTATAATGAGGAACAACTCATAGCTGACACTCTTGCATCAATTCCCGAGACTATCGATAAAATCTACGTGGTCAATGATGCATCAACTGACCGGACCCAGATGGTTATAGAAGACCATGTAAAAAAGGATCCGCGGATTGTACCCCTCTGCCATGAACGGAATCGGGGAGTTGGAGCAGCGATCATTACAGGATATAAACAGGGACTTTTAGATCAAATGCAGGTTTTCGTAGTCATGGCTGGTGACAACCAGATGGATCCGGAAGTGATGCCATTACTTATTAATCCCATTATCCAGAACCGGGCGGACTATACAAAAGGTAACCGTCTTCTGAGCCCGGAGTATCGGAAGGGAATGAGTCGCTGGCGTTTATTCGGTAATACCGCACTTACGTTCATGACTAAGTTTTCGTCAGGATATTGGAAATTGATGGATCCCCAGAATGGGTATACCGCAATTTCATCGAAAGTACTTGAACGGTTGAATCTCGATACCATATATCCACGCTACGGCTATTGTAATGATCTGCTCGTAAAACTGAATGTATTCGGTTTTCGGGTAATGGATATCGAGATGCCGGCTAGGTACGGGCGCGAACAATCCAAGATTCGATATGCGTCATACATATGGAAGGTATCGTGGCTGCTTTTCCGTGATTTCCTGTACCGGCTCCGGATGAAATATGTCGTCTTGAGTTTTCATCCTGTGGTAATATTTTACTTATTTGGTTCTGTTCTCACCTTGTTAGGTTTGTGTGCAGGGCTATTCACACTGTATTTTGTCTTTATTGAACATGGTCCGCTCTTCATTCGGGGTGTGCTCTCTATGTTGATCTTTGCCTTGGGAATGCAGTTCCTTTCGTTTGCCCTGATGTTTGACATCCAGGAGAACCGGGAGATTTCGCTTGCGGACTGGGAAGGAATATGAAAGCCGGTTGGGTCTTAGGTGAATTTCATTTTTTTATTGCAACGGTCTTGGTTTGTGATGTTTCATGAAGATTGCGATACTTACCAGTTCATTTCCCCGGTACCCGGGGGATTTCCAAGGGAATTTTGTTTTTCATCAAGCACGTGGGCAGGTTGAGCATGGCGATGAAGTGCATGTGATCTGCCCGTATATCATTGGTACGCAATTTCATGAAATTATGGACGGGATTACGATTCATCGGTTCCCCTATTTTTATCCGTATCGCTTACAATGTTTGTATTCCGAGACCGGTATGTATTCTGCAATCCATCATTCATTTCTGGCAGTTTTCCAATTGCCATTTTTTTTTATCTGCCAATTGAACATTGTCCGAAACGTTCTACGGTCTCAAAAAATTGATATCATTCATTCCCACTGGCTAATCCCGCAGGGATTGGTCGGGGCCCTTCTTCATAGTCTCACGAAGATTCCACATATTACAACGGTCCACGGAACCGATGCAAATCTCCTCAAACGTTTCACGCTCCTACATCGGATTGGTTGTTTCATCATAAGGAATTCCGAGGTCATCACGGTAAACAGCAGGTACATGAAACAACAGCTGCTCACAGTGTCGCCGGAATGTGAACGAAAGGTACGGGTAATCCCGATGGGGATTAACCAGGTACCGTTCACTGCTGCTTCTTTTGTTGACATGAAACAACACCATCGTGTCGGGCACATCATCCTGAGTGTGGGTCGTCTCATCGATTGGAAAGGGACGAAATTCTTAATCGCAGCGATGCCTGCGGTACTGGTGAAGTATCCCGATGCAAAACTTTTCATTATTGGAACGGGCCCTGAGCGGGATGCTCTCATACAGTGTGTTCGAGAACGTGGTCTGGGTGACCGTGTGGAATTTTTTGGCACGGTTCCGGTTGCGGACCTTCGCTCGTATTACCGGTCCGCGGATGTATTTGTCCTACCATCGATCAATTATGCGGGAAAGACAGAGGGATTGGGAGTCGTCCTGCTTGAAGCGATGGCTGCCGGTTGTCCGGTGATTGGAAGTAATGTTGGGGGGATCCCAGATATTATCATTGATGGGGAGAACGGGTTTCTGGTTCCGGAACAGGATCCGGCGGCTATCGCGGAAAAGATTGTCCTGATCATGTCAGATGCGATTTTGAGAGAAAAATTCCGGAAGACCGGGTATACATGTATACAGGAATCCTTCTCATGGAGCGCAATAACAGAACGTTTTTCTGCGATTTATTCTTATGTTATTCACAATAAATTGCAATCCAGGGAGATCTAATGAATGGTTATCAGACCCGATATTCAGAAATCAACTCGTCACTTTTCGATAATCATGTTCGGACTGTAAAAGCAAAAAAGATTTTAGCGATTATAAAAGATTTCACCAGAACGGATATTCGGACTATCCGGTGTCTTGAGGTTGGATGCTCGACTGGTATGAATACAAATTATCTAGCAGATTTCTTTAAGGAATGTGTTGGTATCGACATAGATGAAAAAGCGGTACAATATGGCCGTCTTCACCAAAAACAAAATGTTAATTTTCTCATTGGTGACGCAATGCGGTTACCATTAGCGAAGAATTCTTTTGACATTGTTGTTTGTAATCATGTATACGAGCATGTTCCAGATTCTCACGAATTAATGAATGAAGTATTTCGTGTATTAAAACCAGGAGGTTTTTGTTATTTTGGGGCGGCAAATAAATTTTCTATAATTGAGGGGCATTATAGCCTACCCTTTCTGTCATGGCTCCCAAAACAGATGGCCGACAAATATCTTCAATTCTGTCAAAAGGGAACGATCTATTATGAAAATCATCTCTCGTATTATGAATTAAAACAATTAGTAAAGAAATTCTCCATTGTCGATTATACCCTAAAAATTATTCGCGATCCTGAACGATTCAAAGCGGAAGATATGATACGACCAGATTCGATTATTCGGAAAATTCCCAATTTCATCCTTAATGGAGTAATCTTGCTTATTCCAACCTATGTATTTATTCTGACGAAACCAGATGATTCAGAGACGAATCCTGATGAAAATTGCTATTAATCAGATACAGGGTGGTTCCGGTGTCGATGTCTGGGCTGACAATTTTTGTAAGGGACTGCACCAGGCTGGGCACGGGTGTTCGATTAATCTGTACTCGCCGGTTTATCAGTTCTTGCCGGGTCTTGCACGTTTACATTTGGCATCATCCGTATACGATCTTATTCAAGGTAATACTTGGAACGGATTCGCGTTCAAAGGGGATGTCCCGCTTGTCGTAACGGAACATCTCCTAGTCCATGATTCTATACTCGATCCATACAAGTCCGTTGGACAACGCCTCTATCATCGCTGGATTTACCGATGCGAAAAAAAATCAATTGATGCAGCCGATGCGGTTATCAGTGTAAGCGAGTACGCCAGGAAAAAACTCGAAGATGAATTTGGATTTTCTGACCCAGTCGTGATATACAATGGCATCGATACAGCTTTTTTCAAACCCGGTCCTGCCAATCGGAGGTTCTGGGAAATATCTGACACAAAAACCGTGATTTTTTATGCTGGTAATTTATCAAAACGAAAAGGGGCAGATCTCCTTCCGGCAATCATGCACGAACTTGGAGAGCAGTATGTGCTTCTCACAACAACTGGGTTAACTAAAGGGTCAGTAAGAAAAATGAGTAATATTATCGAAACGGGTTATCTCAATCATGATCAGTTATTATACGCATATAATTCATGTGATATCTTTCTCTCTCCAACCCGGCTTGAAGGGTTCGGCCTCTCTGTTGCTGAAGCGATGGCCTGCGGGAAGCCGGTGGTCACCACGAACTGCTCATCCTTGCCGGAACTTGTCGTTGATGGAAAGGGGGGTTTCCTGTGCCGTATGGATGATGTGAGAGATTTTGCGGAGAAGATCCGTTACCTTACTGTTGAAGAAGAATTGCGGAAGAAGATGGGAGCGTTCAACCGGAAGAGGGTGGAGGAGAAATTTGAACTTTCACGCATGGTCCGAGAGTATATTGATCTCTATAAATCCCTGTAATTTCTAACACGAAGAATAATATTCAGGAAAATACGAATTCTTGTCAGGAATTATTTTGGCAAATCCCTCTTATGTTCTGATCCTTGATGCCCATCCGATAGAAGATGGAAGAATTCAGAAACATATCCGGTTTTTACAGGAATATGAATATACTGTTTATCATATCCATTTCATCCCATATATTGCAGATTCCAATGCTGAGGATGGTGAATATTCCCTTTTTGGAGAAAAATCATGGCATGTTAACCTTCATTGGAAGATCCAAAGAAAAGTACTACGCCTGATAAATTACCTCTCATTATTTAGCCCATTACTTACTCGAAAAACGATTGATGTGATTCGGATCTTGGATATCCCCCTTGATAAATGCGGAATTATCCACGTACATGATCCAATTCTTCTGCCTCTTGCAAAGAAGATTCAAATAGAATGGTTGACACAGGCAAAAATAGTGTATGATCGTCATGAAGTGTATGAGGATATGAAACGATTTGCGGGAATTGGGGGCTATCGATTATTTGAGAGGATTGCGAGGAATTCAGTTTCTGGGGTTGTTGTGGTGTCCGACCGGCATAAAGATGCAGTTTCCGGATTGTTCCCAGGAGCTTTAGTTTCAACAGTTCCGAATTTTCCAATGACTGCATTTATCAATGGGAAAAATGTCATAAACAAGGTTGATTCCTTCTCCCGAACAAATCCGATTATTTGTATCTATATTGGTTCTCTCCGAAGAGATCTTGACAGGGATATCGATTTGTTACTCACTCTCGCAGATGCAATTTTAATGGAGATCCCATCTGCCTGTTTTTTTATCGGAGGCCCCTGCGATGATGAGATTGTTATGGAAAAAATGGATAAAATCCAAAAAAAATTTCAGAACCGGTTTTCCTATATTGGGGAAGTTCCATACGATCAATTAATTCGGAAAACAGAAAATGCACACATTGGTTTTTATCTCGTGAAGCCAGATTCAAGTTACTTGGTTCCCTGTTCTCCAAATAAAATTTATGAATATCTTTCATGCGGGGTAATACCTGTCATACGTGCAGATTGTGATTATAAAGATAAATTACAAACCTGTGGTTTAGTCTATAACCAGGATGCCAGCCATAAATTTATTGTTGATCAGCTTATCGCTTTAATGAAAGACCCCACACAGATGAGTTTGTTTATGAGACAAAGTATGGCGATTGGGTCGCAACTGACGTATGAATCAGAAGCACTAAATTATTGCAAATTATATGAAAATCTCTTGATCTCAATAAAAAAATCAGGAAAAAAAGAACAGTACACTCCCTCAACAGCAACGAGTAACAAGAACGATTTTGAATGATTCACGAATAAACGATGCGTGGAGCAGGAGTTGAACCTGCGAACGCCTGCGCGACGGGACCCTAAATCCCGCTCCTTTGACCAGACTCGGATATCCACGCCCATTATGTCTGGGACAGGATACCATATTTTCTTTGTGCTGTCGAAAGTCATCAGACTTGAGACAGGAGAAGAACGCATCAGCGTTCTTCGAGTTATCGAAAGTCATCAGACTTGAGACAGGAGAAGAACGCATCAGCGTTCTTCGAGTTATCGAAAGTCATCAGACTTGAGACAGGAGAAGAACGCATCAGCGTTCTTCGAGTTATCGAAAGTCATCAGACT
>Ga0265297_10007660_pt1 | contig 14834 bp, 16 predicted proteins | sample Munlanlwell13791_FD_192502 | JGI IMG/M metagenome (GOLD analysis project Ga0265297, IMG submission 192502) | Leachate microbial communities from a municipal landfill in Southern Ontario, Canada - Leachate well 137-91 | ecosystem: Engineered > Solid waste > Landfill > Unclassified | place... | reverse complement strand
CAAGGCGTACCTTAAGGGCGTAGGCGACAAGCTGAAGGCCAAGGGGTACAACGTGACCATGATGGTCAAGACCGGCCCTGTGGCGGAGGAAATTGTTAAAGCCGCCAACGAAGCCAAGGTCAACCTCATCGCCATGTCCACTCACGGGCGCAAAGGGTTCCTGCGCTGGGCGATCGGCAGCGTTTCCGAGACAGTCATCCGCCTGGAGGGCAAGATACCCGTCCTGGCAGTACACGCCGGCGAAAAAGAACGCACTTCAGTATTACCGATGGGCTCGTTACAGAGCCTGATTAAAAATTCCTAAGCGGTCCATGTTCCATAAATAGCAGCGAGGGCTTCCATGAAAATGGAAGCTCTTACTGTTTTATAAAGGTTTTTTACTAATCATTAAGTCAAGTTGTCAAAGTGCGCCGGCTCGCCGCCCGGCCAAAAATGCCCCAGGAAGAAAGGCCTCTCCAGCCTCCTGACAAAGACGGGGCAATGCACTACTCCCTTGGGGAAGTACACAAAGGTAGAATAATCGAAGGAGTATTTTTCCCACTCCTCCCCAAAAGCTATCTCTACCGTGGCGCCCAGGCTTTTCATATCGCGGGGGTTGGAGGAAATAAACATGAGGTATTCATCGGCTTTGTGCGTATGCGGCGGCTCGGCGAACATGCCGGGGCGCATAATGTAGTAAAAAGCGAACTGCCCCACGGCGCCGGGGGCCAGCTTCCAGAAGAAGGGGCTGCCCGCGAGGTAAGGGCTGTTCTGCGGCACTTGCGTCATGGGCTGGTGGACTAAATCATCCAGCACCAGGTGGTTATATTTCTTTTCAGCCATGATTATTTACCGCCTTTCTTAACTTTGGGCGGCTCATACTTAGGGGTCAGTGTCAGGTTAAGCAGCCAGGTAGTCTCTTTAGGGTCTTTTATGATGCGGTGCTGGACCGGGACGCCCTTGGGGACGTAAACCATCGCCGCTTTTTCAATATTGTATTTTTCGGCTTCTTCCCCTAAAGCCACTTCCATTTTGCCGGAGATTTTGTCAATCTCCGCCGGCTTGCCGCCCACGTAAAGCTCGATGCGGTCGGCGTTGGCGGTCTGGTGCATTTCGGCTGGGTAAGTCTTAGCGGTAATGGGCGCCAGGCGCACCATCCAGGGATAGCCGCGGGAGTCCTTCCCTTTCATCTTAAAGATCTGGTATTGGCCGGCCTGGGTGATTTCCGGCTTGAGGAAACAATTATCGTATTTTCTCTTCGCCATAAAAACCTCTTTTCTTTTTTGTTCTTGTCGAATATTATCATAATTGGTTATGTGCGACAAAGATTCCTGAAACAAGATATTATTGATAATTACACGTAATGGAAACATTATTTTATTTTATGATGCTAAATGTTCTATAATATGTATATACAAATGAACTTCAAACATACCCTCAAACACAAAAACGATGATTTCTGGCGATGCCTTTTCAACGCCAACTCTATCGCGGTTATCGGAGCCAAAGCCGCCATGGGGACATGGGGCTACGACGCCATAAAAGCCGCGACCGACGCCGTTAAAGCGAATCCAAAACGTAAAGCCTACCCGGTGAATCCTAACGAGACGGAAATTATGGGGCTGAAGGTTTACAAAAACGTTGCGGATATACCCGCCCCGGTAGAAATGGCGATTATCGTGGTGCCGGCGGGGGCAGTGCCGCAGGTTTTCCGCGATTGTGCCGCCAAAGGCGTTAAAAGCGCGGTGGTAATTTCGGCGGGTTTTGGAGAAGTGGACAACAACGGCGCTAAATTACAGGACGAGATTAACCAAATTGCGCGGGAGGGCGGGATACGCTTTATCGGGCCCAACTGCACCGGCCACGCCGATTTTCATACGCGCGTCGGCAGCATCGGCTTTGCGGATATGATTCCCACCGGCAATATGGCACTATTGAGCCAAAGCGGTACCTTAGGATTAAGTATTATGCAGATAGCCGCAGCACGCGGCATCGGGTTTAGCAAATTCGTCAGCACTGGCAACGAGGCTGATTTGCGCCTGGAAGACTACCTGGAATACCTCGCCAACGACGATAATACTCACGTTATCTCTTTATACATCGAAGGTCTGCGGGAAGGACGCCGCTTTTTCAACCTCGCCAAAGAAATCACCAGGAAAAAGCCCATCATCGCCGTAAAGTCCGGTACCACCAGCGGCGCGGCTAAAGCAGCGAGGTCGCACACCGGGGCGCTTTCCGGCTCCGACACGATTTACACCGCGGCTTTCAAGCAGTCCGGTGTCATCAGGGTGCAGGACGAGGAAGAAATGTGTGATGCCGCCATATGCTACAGCCTCCTGCCATTGCCCCGGGGCAACCGCGTGGCGATACTGACCATCGGCGGGGGGTTCGGGGTAATGACCGCGGAAGATTGTGAAAAAGAGGGTTTGGAAATAGCCGAGCTGCAGCCGCAGACGATTAAGAAAATGCAAGCCATCATGCCGTCGCGCTGGGTGCCGGGCAATCCGGTTGACCTGGTGGGGATAAGGACGGGCGGTAAAGACAATACCGGCGAGCGTTGCCTGCAATTTCTGCTGGAAGATAAAAACGTGGACGCTATAATATCCCTCCTGCCGCCGATGATGCTGCCTCCTGCTACAGTAAACGCCATGAAGCCGGAGCAGCTTAAGGCGATGCTGAAAGAGGTGGAGAGCAGCCAGGCCAAACTCTATAAGCAGCTTAAAGAATACGAAAAGCCCCTGGTGTATATCAGGCGGTGGAGCCCCCCAACCGCCAAAGGGGTGGACACCACGCCGAAGATGATGATACCCGAGTACAGCCATCCACGCCGCGCTGCCAGAGTTTTCCGCTACCTTGCGGCATATCGTAAATACCTGTTACAATAAACCGCTTATACTCTTAATGATTCATTTTGAATACTCCAAGAAAAACCACCAACCAGCCAAAGGTTTTTACCCCCGGCAAAATCGGCAGCCTGGCTCTGCGCAACCGGACTATCCGGGCAGGATGCTTTGAGGGATTATCGCCCAAAGCCGCGCCCAGTGACGCTTTAATCGAACACCACCGCAAAATTGCCGCCGGGGGCATTGGTATGACCACCGTCTCTTACTGCGCCGTGTCCAGCGACGGCGTAGCGTTCGGCAACGAGATATGGATGCGCGAGGAAATCCTCCCCGACCTTAAGCGCCTGACGGATGCGGTGCATAAGGAAGGCGCGGCGGCATCCATCCAGCTGGGGCACTGCGGCTTTTTCGCCAACCGAAGCGTCATCAAGAAAGCGCCCATCGGGCCTTCACGCAAGTTTTGCCTTTTCCGCTACTCCGTTTGCCGCCCCATGACCGAGGAAGATATTCGGCGGGTGCGGGAGGACTTTGTTAAAGCGGCGCGGCTGGCCAAACGGGCGGGGTTCGACGCTGTAGAGATTCACGCCGGGCATGGCTACCTTTTAAGCCAGTTTCTTTCGCCATGGACCAACCGACGGAAGGATAAATACGGCGGCTCGCTGGAAAACCGCTTGAGGTTCCCGGTTTCGGTTGTTAAAGCGGTGAGAGCAGCTATGGGGCCCGGCTACCCGGTGCTGGTCAAGATGAATCTGGAAGACGGCTTTAAAGGCGGGTTAACCATTGACGAATCCGTCGAGGCAGCTAAAGCGTTTGAGTCCGCCGGCGCCAGCGCATTAATACCCTCCTGCGGCTTTACCGCCCGGACCTCTTTTTACATGATGCGCGGCCAGGTGCCGATATGGGAATACGTGAAATCGGAAAAGAACCCGCTGACTAAAATGGGAACGGCTTTGTTCGGGCGCTTTATTGTGAGGGAAGTGCCTTATAAAGACCTTTTCCTGCTCGACCATTCCAAACAGATTATGGAAGCCGTAAAGATACCGGTTATCTACATCGGCGGCGTGTGCTCGGTGGAGAACATGGAAACAGCGATGCGGGAGGGTTTTAGCTTTGTACAAATCGGGCGCGCTTTAGTCCGTGACCCTAACATCATCAACCAGATGCAAAGAGGAGAAGCCGCTGCGGTGGACTGTGACCACTGTAACCGCTGCGTGGCGGAGATGGCGGTCAGCGGCGTTTCATGCACATCGGTAACCAGGGGATTTAGACGTAAGGTTTATAAATAATTCTGTCCCATCCTCCGTTAAAGTGCTATAATCGGTAAAGCAATTTTGTTCGTTAATTCAGGAGGCACAGCATGAATATTTTAGTCATCGGCGGCAGCGGGATGTTCGGCAGGAAGACGGTCTTGTATTTACTTAAGGACCGCGACGTTAAAACCGTGGTCTCAATGGATTTGATACCGCCGCCGGATTGGTTTATAAAGTCGCTTGGAAAAGACGCCAGCAAATTCCACTTTGTGCGCGGCAGTGTGGCGGAGATAGAGGACATCCTCAACGCCATGAAAAAGTATGATATAGACCGGATTATCAACTGGGCATTCATTATGATTGCGGCTAACGCGCCTACCGACCCGCGCACGGCGGTAAAGGTGAATGTTATGGGGATGAGCAATGCCTTTGAGGCAGCGAAGATAATGGGCGCCAAACGCGTTATTTACGCCAGCTCGGAGACGGTTTACGGCCCGCAGGAAATGTACGGCGAGCGTCCGGTCACCGAGTTCGACCAGACCAATCCCCAGCACTCTTACGCCGTCTGTAAAAAGCTGGCGGAAATCCTCGCGGATAATTACACCCAGCAGTTCGATATGAGCTTTACGGGCGTCCGCCCCACCATCGGCTACGGGCTGGGCAGCCGGACTCCCGCGCAATACTGGGCGGACATGGTCACCAACTGCGCGGTGGGCAAGCCCTTCTCTATGGAAGGCGACGGCAAAGAACTGGCGTCGCTGGTATCGGCGGACGACGTAGCGATACTCGCCAGAATGTTAATTAAAGCCCCCAAGTCGCCCCACCCCGTCTATAACGTCGGGGGGCCTCCCGCAAGCCCGCGCGACCTGGCGGCGGCGATTAAGAAATACATCCCCAAAGCCAGGATAACCTTCGGGAAAAAGCCATTCGTCAGCCCCGACGGTAAAATAGGCGGGCTGCCCTGGCTGGTCAGCGGCGAGTTAGCGAAAAAAGACTTCGGGTTCACCTGCATGCCGATGGAAAAAGCCGTCCTCCTCCACATCAACGACGCGCGGCAGGAGGCAGGCTTAAAGCCGATTAAAGGCTAACTCTAAAACGCCTAGTCTTTCTTGTGCGACCCGGTGTACATGTGCGACGGTCCCGCGGAAAAGACCAACGTGGGCGTTTTAATGTCGTGGAACTCCCAGGGGCAGTGCATCATCTTCTTAGGGATGCAGACCAAGGAACTTTTCTTGGTGGCGTGGTACTCGTCCCCTAAAACAATAGACATTTCCCCGCCCAGATTCCTCGGGTGCTTGGGGTCGGCCCCGGCCATGGCGATGAGTTCCGGCCATTCGTGGTCGTGGACGGTTGCCGGTGCGGCGCCAGTGCCTTTGAATATCCAGACAAAGTCGGTGTAGAAAGCGCCCTTAACGATGTCCTCCTCGATATGCATAATGCGCGCGCTTTTAAGGTTAGGATTGCGGGGCGGCGGAGGCGGGGCGTTCTTTTTCTTGGAAGCCGCAACGGAGAAATCCTTATACAGATGATCGACGATGGCGTACTTCTTCTTTTTGGCGGGTTTTACTACCTGCTCAACGATAGTGCGTGAGTACTTGGGGGTGATGGCGACAATCATAAAAAAGGTGGGTTGGACGATTTTGTTAAAGAGAATCGGGCCGTGCACGACGCCCGCCGGAATAAAGATAATACTGTTTTTCGTAATGACTTCCGGGTTGCCGTCCAGCCAGACGGTAACCTTGCCGCCAAAGTCCTGCGGGTCTTTAATGTGGCCACTGGCAAGGGCGATAATATGGTCGAAGTTGTGCTTGTGCGGCACGCCGACCGGCTCCTTGGCGGCGCCCTTCCAGAGCCACGTGCAGTCAACGTAAAAGAAACCCTTTTGTTTGCCAGCGTCGGTGGTCATCAGGTGGGTGGCTTTAACGCCGGGGACAATATCTTTAGCGGGTTTCTTTCCTTTAAGTTCATCGGGATAGATGGCGGGGTCGTGGATAAGGCATTTGGCATTTTTCAGTTTGGGCATGATACAGCCTCCGAATTTTTTATTGTTTGGGGCGATTATAACACAGGCAGGGGACAAAAGAAAAAAGCCCGTTTACCCTTAAAGGATGAACGGGCTTCTTAAGCGTTTTTTGGCTACTTCTTTTTCTTGGCGGCGGGCTTGGCTTTTTTGGCAGCCGGTTTAGCTTTTTTCACGGCTTTAGCCTTAGCTTTAGCGGCGCGCATTTTTTTGATTTCGGTTTTGTCTTTTTTATGCGAGCCGGAGTATTCACCCTGCGGGCCGGCGGAAAAGACGACGGTAGGATACTTGATATCGTGGAATTCCCAGGGGCAATGCTTTAAGCCGGCAGGGATGCAAACGTAGGAGCTCTTTTTGGTTTTGTGGTATTCGCCGTCGAGCCAGATAGCCATCTCGCCCTGAATCTCACGGGGTTTCTTGGGGTTGGCGCCGACCATTGCCAGCAGTTCGCCCCACTCGTGAACATGTTCCGGCGCCGGGGCGGTGCCCGTGCCGCTGTAGATTTTCACAACGTCCACATAGAACGAGTTGGGAATCATATCATCCTCAATATGCAGGACGCGGGCGCCCTTGGTGGTGATGGGTTGTTTGGGAGGCGGCAGTTCTTTAAAGTCGCCGCCGACGGAGAAGTTCTCTTTAGTATGGTCCATCAGCGAATAAAGCTTCTTCGCCTTGGGTTTAGCGGGGTGGGCAGCGGGTTTGGAGGAATACTGCCCGGTCATGGCGATAACCAGGAACAACACCGGACGCCTGATTTTAGTGAACATGAACGGGCCGTGAACAACGCCCGGCGGGATGAAGATAAGGTGATTCTTGGTGAAGGTTCCCTTGTGGCCATCCAGCCAGACCGAAACCTCGCCGTCGAGGTTCTGGTCATTGCCCGGATAGCCGCCGATGATACCGACAACCTGTGAATAATTGTGAGTGTGCGCCTCACCGACCGGCTCTTTAGCCATGCCGCTCCACAGCCAGGTGGTGTCCACGTAGAAAAAGTTATCGATTACTTTGTCGGTGGCGGTGATAAGGTGGGTGGTCTTAACGCCCGGCACCAGGTCTTTGGCGCTGCCGGCCTTGCCTTTTAGCTCGTCGGGGTAGGCCCCCGGTTTATCAACGAGACATTTTCCCCATTTCTTTGCCATAATACTCCTTTAAAAACAAATATTACTTAAGCATATCTTTAACAGCGGCTGCCGCCGCGGTTTTATCATAGCCGAATTTCTTGCGCAGCTGTTCGCCGCTGCCAAAGCCGGCGTAAATCTGCGGGATGCCCAGCCGTTTGAATTTCTTAGGATAAATACCCTCGTCCATGCAGGCGTCGGAGATAGCGCTGGCCAGCCCGCAGTCCATCAAATGGTCTTCCAGCACCAAAATATTCCCGGTGTCCTTGATGCACTTGAAAAGCAGTTCTTTATCCAGCGGCTTGATGGAATACATATCTACCACGCGCGTATCAATGCCGTCTTCTTTAAGGAGATTAGCCGCCTCCAGAGCTTCAAAGACCATCTCCCCATGCGCCAAGACGGTAGCATCTTTACCCTCGCGGGCGGTGAGGCCCATCCCAACTTTAAATTCATATTTCCCCGGCTCATAAAGCATACGGTCCTTTTTCCCCTGCGCCAGGCGGAGGTAAAGGGGGTGGGGATAGGTCATACTCAACAGCATGATGTCCCGCACCATGTTAGGGTCGCCGATGGAGAGGACGGTCATATTGACCAGCGACTTCATGATACCGATATCTTCCATGGCATTGTGAGTGGAGCCGGCACCGGAGGTCAAGCCGCCGCCCGTCCCGATAAAGCGCACCGGCAGGTCCTGGTAGCAGATGGCGGTGCGGTTCTGTTCACAGGCGCGCATGGACATGAACGGAATCATGCCGAAAATGAAGGGGATGTTGCCCTCTAAAGCCAGCCCGGCGGCAATGCCCGAAAGGTTTTGCTCGGCAATGCCGACGTCAATGAACCTTTCGGGAAAATCTTTTTTAAACTGCTTTAATGCGCCGCCCTGGTCTGCCGTAATGCCCCAGACGTTGGGGTATTTTTTCGCCAGCTCGATGATGGTTTCACCGGCTACCGAGCGGGCTGAAAGAAATTCACCGAAGTTCCAGGTAACTTTATCAGCCATTATTTACCACCTCCCAGCTTGTCATAGTTGGCTTCGATGTCCGCCAGCGCTTTCTCCGTATCCGCTTTGCTAAGCGACCCGGCGTGCCAGTTGATTTCATGTTCCATGTAAGAAACGCCCTTGCCCTTGGTGGTGTGGGCGATAAGAACGGTGGGTTTGGGGTTAGTAATAGGGGGTATCTGGTCGATGGCGTCAACAATCGCAGCCATGTCATGCCCGTCCAGCTCAATGACATTCCAGTTGAAAGCCCGCCACCTGTCGGCGTAAGGCTCAAGGTTCATGTAGTCGCCGTCAAAGCTGGTCATCATCTGTTTGTTGCGGTCGACGATGCCCACCAGGTTACCGAGTTTATATGAGCCGGCGGTGTTCACCGCCTCCCAGACCTCGCCCTCGCAGGTCTCGCCGTCGCCCATCATGCAAAAGACACGGTGTTTTTCCTTCTTCATCCTGGCGGAGAAAGCCATGCCCACGGCTATCGCTAGCCCCTGCCCCAATGAGCCGGTGGAGCACTCCACGCCGGGCAACTGGATTTTGCAGGGGTGTTCCCCGAAGGCGCTATCCAGTCGGCCGTAGGTTTTCATGAGCGTGTCATAATCGAAGTAACCACGCAGGGTCATGGCCATATACATGCTGACGGCCGCATGCCCCTTGCTTAAAAGAAAGCGGTCGCGGTCCGGCGCTTTGATGTTTTTGGGGTCGACCTTCATCCCGTAATGATAAAGGGCGATGAGCAGGTCGGTTACCGAAAGGTCGCCGCCGATGTGGACAATGCCCTCGTAATACCCGGTCAGGGTAATCAGTTTTTTACGCATGTCGTACGCCAGCGCCTGCAGGCGTTTGACTTCTTTGGGGTCAGCCATGGGTTCCTCCTATGGTTTCAATAATATCTTAATGGATTTGCCGGTTTTGTGCAGGGCAAATGCTTTTTGTACATCTTCCAGCGGCATGATATCGGTAATTAAAGGTTTAAGCTCCAACTTGGGCAATAGAGCTAAAGCGCGCGGGAAGGAATAAGGAGAAACGAAGGTGGATGTAATCGTCAACTCTTTAGCAAAAATCAAAAACGGCGAGACTCCAATCTCTACATCTGTGCCGTAAACAGCCGCCCAGAGAATCAAGCCTTTGTTGTCGGCTAGGCTTAAGCAATCCTTTGCAGCTTTAACGCTGCCGCTGGCGTCAATCACAACATCGAAGCCGCGGCCATTAGTCATCTTTTTACCGACTGCTATAATGTCCTCTTTAAAGGGGTCAACGGTAACATCGGCGCCCAGCTTTTTAGCGAGTTCGCGCTTGGCGGGGATGGGTTCGGAGAGGAGGGTTTTAGCGGCGCCGGCTTTAAGCGCTACCTCCAGGCAGAGTAGTCCAATGGGCCCGCCGCCGCAGATAGCCACGCTGCTGCCGGTGCGCACTTTAGCCTGGTCGATTGCGTGAACGGCGACGGATACCGGCTCTAAAAGCGCCCCGACTTCCAACGGTACGTCGTCCTGTAGGGGATAGATGGCGCTTTCGGGGTAGACGGCGTATTCCGCGAAGGAGCCGGAAGAGCCCTCGGCGGTGAGGCAGAAGTGCTCCATGCCGTTCTGGCAGTAGTAGCAATGGCCGCAGGCGCTGCGGAAGTTCATCGCCACGCGTTGCCCTATTTCAAAATTGCCTTTAATATCTTTGCCGATTTCAACTATCGTGCCGGAGGCTTCATGCCCTAAAATGCGCGCCTGTTTATATGATTCCGGCGGCATCAAGCCGAACCGCTGTTCAAGGTTTTCCGGGTCGGTGCCGCAGATGCCGGTGTAGGCTATTTTTACCTTTATCTGGTCGGGCGCCATAATGGGGTCGGCGACTTCTTCAACTTTTATAATCCCGGCTTGCCGGGTAACGGCTGCGCGCATGGTGTGCCTCCTTGTGATTACTTCTTTTTCCCTATCTGCCTGAATTCTATGGCAATGCCGCCAACGGGGGTGGGATTGGAGTAAAGAAAGCCGCCGCCGTCATCCTCGCGGGCAAGTGTCCAGACGCCGACGCCCTGCTTCTTAAAGTTGGCGATTTCTTTATCCATGTCGTCGGTTAAAAAGCCGATGTGGTGCAGTCCCTCGCCGGTTTTGTCCAGTGATTCTTTAAGCGCCTGCTTGCCCTTGGTGGGCTCCAGCAGTTCCAGCTCAACGTCGCCCATCTTGGCAAAGCTGATGGTGGTCGTCCACTCGGCGGGCTTGCCGTGGAGTTCGCCTTTAAAGGGAATGGAGAAAATGGGCGGCTGGCCTTTTTTAACGCCCGGCGCGGTGAACGGTCCAATGCCCAGCGACTCCAAATACTTGATGGCTTTTTTTATATCCTTAACGACCACTCCAACGTGCTGGAGCTTAGTAAACGATTTCGTTTTAGCCATAGCGGCTCCTTTCCTTGTATCGTGATATAGCGGCGCGGGTTGCGTCAATCATCAGTGTAGCTATACAGGGTAAAAGTGTCAAACAATTTAGCTACTCCATAAACGGCATTACCACGCCCTTAATGTAGCCCGGTGTTCTGTTCAAATTATCCTGGAAGGCTTTATCAATGTCCTCCAGTTTATACTTATGCGTCACCAGCTTTGGCATCGGGAAGACGCCCTGTTTCACCGCCCACATGGCGCGGGATAATTCGCTCTGGTAGTCGGTGGACATGCCGATGCCCTGCGGGCTGTAGATGATGGGGCACTTTATCCAGTCGAACAGTTCGTAGGTGTCCGGCGCCTGGTGCCAGCCGACCATGATAATTTTGGCGCGGTTGGTCTTAATGACCTCCCCGACCATCTTAACGCCCGGGGGGTGTCCCACCACCTCGATAGCCACATCCACACCCCTGCCGCCGGTGATTTTCATAACCTCCGCCGCCACGTCCACCTTACCGGGATTCAGCGTGATGGTGGCGCCGAGTTCTTTAGCCAGCTTAAGTCGGTTGTCATCGAGGTCGGCGACGATGTACTCCCTGATTTTCGGGCTGGAAACCCCGGCGATTATGCCCAGTCCCATAAAGCCCGCCCCCACCTGGAAAACGTAGTCGCCGAATTCCGGCGTTGCGGTGCGGGTAATCGAGGTAATGCTCATTAAAGGTTCGCCGAGGGCGTACTCAAACGGCACGCCGTCGGGTATTTTCTCAATCACCGAGCCATGGCCGCGTGCCGTGCGGTCGGTGGGGTTACAGGCGGTATATTCGGCGTAGCAGTCGGCGGGCCAAAAGCCGGTTATCCTGTCGCCTTCCTTAAAGCCCTTAACGTTCTTCCCCACCTCCACCACCGTTCCCGCCGGCTCGTGCCCCGCGCGGCGCGAAAAAGGATTGTGCTTTTTCATCTCCTCGCTCTGCGAATCAACGTAGGGCGGCATATCGCTGGAGCAGACGCCGCAAGCTTCGATTTTCACCAGCATTTCGTCGGGGGTAATCTTGGGCATGGGGATGTCTCTGACTTCAAACTTGCGGGGGGCAACGATAAAGGCGGCTCTCATCGGCGGCGTCCTCCTTGCAGATAGTAACAGTGTTATACCAGTCTGCCCTGATTGTACCCCTTCATTGCCTCATCATTCAAATTTAAACGCCTAATTTGACAGCCCTTCTTGAAATTCTTTATCCTCAATATAGAGACGTACTTATTGTGGAAGAAAACGGAAGCTATAAACTCGAACTGCCCGTCGTAATAGATATTAAAGCGGTGACGCGTATACTGCGTAACGGCAGGATGGGCGACCGGCTGGCGAATTTAGCTGCTGAACTGGCGGAGACTGCCCAAAAGGTAGCGCGCCCCCTGGGGATTTACCGTGTAGCCCGCCCGCGCATTATTGACAGCTCTACCGTGGAGATTAACGGCGTCAGGTTCACCAGCAAAGTGCTTAATAAACTGATGCAGGGGCAGGAAACGGTTTACCCCTTCATCGTTACCATCGGCAAAGAGCTGGACGAGTTGCACATTCCCCCGCAGGAGATGATGAAGCAGTTCGCTTTAGACAGCATTAAGACCGTGGTGCTGGTCAACGCTGTGGATGCCCTGGCAGAACATATCAGTAAAACACATAATATCCCCAGATACGCCCTGCTTAACCCCGGCGAAATCGAGGACTGGCGCATCACCGAGCAGCGGCCGCTTTTTGAATTATTTACAGACCCGCAAAGCCAAATAGGGGTATCGTTAACCGCCGGCGGAGTGATGAAGCCGATAAAAAGCCGTTCCGGCTTTATCTTCGCCAACGAGGAGGGGTTCTTGAGCTGTCAGCTCTGCACCCAGCTAAAGTGCCCCGGCCGCCGGGCAAAATACGACCCCGAACTCCAGAAGAAATACCTGTCTTAAAACTTCACCCCTCAAGCCAACTTGAATATCCACGGCAACAACTTTATATTATATGGGAGACTGCCCTGTGTATTTTATTCAAGGAGGCTGATATGGCTACAAAAAAACTCGATTATTCCGTGCTGGATAGGTTCAATTTTGAAAGGAAGCCGGTAGGCGTCCTCTTTACATCAATCAGGCCCAAGGGCATTAAGCGCATCGCTAAGGAACTCAACTTTTGCGAGATGCTTAAAGAAGCGCAGGCAGGCAACTCCTTTTACGTTGCCCCTACCGACTGGGTATGCGTCGGCATCGAGCAGATGATACTCGGCATGGCCGAACCGGACCCGGTGCTAATCAGCGGGGCGCTGGGCGGGGAGGATAAGCTATTCAAGTGCGCCTCCGCCTGCCGCGCTTTGTATAACTATATCCCCTATATGCCTAAGAACTCGGTAAAGTACGTCGTGTTTGCGCCGGTGGACAAGATGACCTTTGACCCGGATTTGTTAGTTATCACTGCCGAACTGCCGCAAGCCAGGACGATATTGCGGGCGGTGAACTTTTCCACCGGTGAACCCTTCGTCAGCAAAGCCACGCCAGTGATAGCCTGCGCCTGGATTTACGTCTATCCCGTCGTTAGCGGCGAACTCAATTATTATATTACGGGACTCGGCCAGGGCATGAATCAGCTGAACATCTTCCCGCCCGGCTTATTCCTGATATCCATCCCCTTCCAGAAAATACCTATGGTGCTGGAAAACCTGCCGGAAATGGAATACACCCCCCAAATGAAACCGGGACCCGGCGGGCCGGCGCACCGCAAGCGCGTTAACAAACTGCTGGCGGATTTAAGAAAGAAGATTAAGGAGTAATATGGCAGAAGGAAAATACGCAAAATATCTGGCGGAAATACCCTTTCATAAAACCCCGATGGGCTCGCTTTTCGGGGTAGGGGCTAAAGACCTGGGGGGCTTAAAGCTGCATGTCATTTATGCCTGCGGCTACAACACCGGCATCACCGGCATGTCCCGCAAGCCCCACGTCCATAAGTATGATGAAGCCGTGTTCTTCATCGGGACGGACCCCCACCATCTTGATGAACTCGGCGCCGAGGTAGAAATATCCATCGGGGAGCTGGGCAAGGAAGAAAAGTACACCTTTGATAAACCGTCGGTCCTAATTGCGCCGGCGGGGGTCTGGCATTGCCCCATCATCACGAATAAAATAGAGAGGCCGTACGTTTGCATGGCGGTATCACTCACCGGCGAGAGAGAAGACGACCCGCCGCCGCCCAAAAATAACGAGGAGGGAAACTAGAAATGGATTTAACAGGAAAAGTAGCCTTAATCACCGGCGGAGGCCGCGGCCTGGGCGTCGCCATCACTAAGCGCTTTGTGCAGGACGGGGCTAAAGTGGTCATCTCCGGCCGCAATAAAGAGACGCTGGAAAAAACCGCCGCGACCTTTCCCAAGGGCTCGGTAGGCATCTGCCAGGGCGACGTCTCAAAAGACGAGGACGCCAAGAGAATGGTCGAGGAGACGGTGAAGTTCGGGGGGAAGATTGATGTGCTGGTTAACAACGCCGCTTCCGACGTTAAAGGGCGTGCCGCCGACCTCGCGCCTAAAGACTGGCGCTTTGTCATTGACATCAACCTGACGGGTCCGTTTTTGCTGGCGCACTTCGCCATCCCCTACATGATAAAGAACGGCGGCGGTTCGATTATCAACATTGCCTCGCTGGGCGGTACGCGCTGCTTGCCCGCCTGCCCGGCATACAACACCGCCAAAGCCGGTTTGATAATGCTTTCACAGCAGATAGCGCTGGACTACGGCCCGAACAAGATAAGGGTCAACGCGGTTTGCCCCGGCGGCATTGACACCGAACTGCTCGACGAGATGATTCTGCCGATGGCTGAAGCGATGAAGACGGATAAGCAGGGCGCGCTGGATTACTTCTCGCACAACGTGCCGCTAAGGCGCGTTTCCAAGCCGGAAGAAATTACCGGCATCTGCAGCTTTTTAGCCAGCGAGGAAAGCTCCTTTATGACCGGCGCGGCGCTCCTCATCGACGGCGGGGCGGCGATAGTGGATATAAGCGGCGCGGCCGTCAGCGACCTTAAAGTTCAATAGAGTTAAAAGGGGGGAGGAAAACACTTTCCCCCTTTTCTTTTTTTTAAAAATCCGGTGATTTCATCTTGATTTTTACCCATTCTGGTGTTATAATAACGAACGGGTGTTAGCTAATGCAGACGCTAAAAGACGAAGTCAGGAATAACATCATCGCCGCCGCGGTTAGGGAGTTCGACGAGCAAGGCTACGAAAAAGCCTCGATGC
>Ga0265297_10007659_pt1 | contig 14834 bp, 14 predicted proteins | sample Munlanlwell13791_FD_192502 | JGI IMG/M metagenome (GOLD analysis project Ga0265297, IMG submission 192502) | Leachate microbial communities from a municipal landfill in Southern Ontario, Canada - Leachate well 137-91 | ecosystem: Engineered > Solid waste > Landfill > Unclassified | place... | reverse complement strand
TCCAATAACCGCTCACGCCATGAGCACCAAAATCAATGAAGCCTACGCAACACTGCTCGAATACTGCTCAGCCTATGAATACAACTTTGATGAAGATTTTTTGCAAACGCAAACACTAACACCCCAAGAGTGGTGGACAAAGAAGTTTGGGGGAAGATAATTTTTCGTGTTCAAGAGGACGTAAGCAACGTCTTGATACAATGATTATAATTTCGTAATGAGGGTTTTATGAGAAAAAGAAGAATGCAATTGATACTTTTTCTCGCTCCTTTAATTCTTAGTGCTACAGAGCCCATTACTCCAATACCTCAAACTCTCCCTTATGATGCTGCGAAAGCGTCGTTAGGTAAAAGTCTCTTTTTTGATCCTATCCTCTCAAAAGATCGGACCGTTGCTTGTGTTACCTGTCATGACTTTAGGTACGGCGGAGCAGATCCGCGTGTCGTCTCAATCGGTGTCGGTGGAAAAGCAGGAAGCATGCAATCTCCGAGTGTTTTTAATGCTGTTTTTAATTTCACCCAATTTTGGAACGGTCGTGCCAAAAACCTTATTGATCAAGCTGCCGGTCCTGTCCATAACCCCATTGAGATGGGGATGACCACTAAAGAAATTGAGCAAAGAATCAATACCAATGCCTATTATCGTGAATCCTTTCATAAGATAACGGGGAAATCCTCTGTTGTTTTTGCGGATATAGCGGAGGTCATTGCCGAGTATGAAAAAACCCTTATTACTCCAAACGCAAAATTTGACCGTTTTTTACGGGGAGAAACGGCTCTCACCCCTTCTGAGGCACAAGGGTATGTCGAATTTAAACGACTGGGATGCGCAAGCTGTCATAATGGTGTCAATATTGGAGGAAATTCATTTCAAAAATTTGGGGTTATTATCCCCATTAAACGCTCTTCCAAAACCAATGACCGCTACACCCTAACCTCACGTGAGCGGGATAAAAATGTCTTCAAAGTTCCGACATTGCGCAATATTGCCCTAACAGCCCCTTATTTTCATAATGGCAGTGCGGTAACACTGAGTGAAGCATTAAAGGTTATGGCACTGCACAATCTGGGAGTAGAGCTCTCTCCCAATGAAGTAAAAGATATCCTTGCCTTTTTAAACACCCTAAACGGTCAGATCCCGCTTAAAGCAATAACACTGTGAAGCTCTCCTTCAAGATTATCATCGCCTTTATTGCAGGGTTCATTGCACTGGGCTCACTTCTTCATTTTGAGATTTTTTCGAATGATTACTTCTCCGAACGTCAGAAAGTAAGTGAACAAATCAATGCAATCGAAACAGCTGAAAAAGCGTTGAATTATCATGTCTTACAAAGTGGTTTTTTTCTTTACTTCAATCAAGATGAGATTATTCATAAAATCGACTCCGTTGAACGCTCCATCATAGCACTTAGCACGAATCACCATGTTCAAAATCACCATCTTAACACCGTTCAAAAACTGGAACTCTATCGCATCGCCTTTGAAAAGAAAACGGATGGGATTTACGATTTTCAGATTGCCAATTCCGCCATCAAAAACGCAACGATGGCCATTACTGCTTTAAAAAAAGAAGCCATACGCGTTTTTGATACCAGCAATGCGGAGGAACGCCTTTTTCTCCAAGAATTTACCAGCATGGGAGGATCCGTTCTTCTGGCAAAAAACTCGCTTGATTTAGGGATGATTGAACACCTTGACAAGGGGATTCATACCCTCTCATCCCATCGGTTTAACAATCCAAAAAAACAGCAGGTTTGTACCTCATTAATCCAAAACCTTCGTGTTTTTCGAACTTTTTTCCCTCAGTACAAAGAGTCTATCGAACAGATTGAAAGTTCCTCAACCCAAAAAGCCCTTCAGGAATTACGCCAAAGTTTTTTTGACGAAGATCAGACCGAGCTCTCTATCGTCAAATATTTTTCGTATCTTCTAATAGTCTTGTACATCTCTAGCTTAGGATTAATTATCTACTTTTTGATTCGCAGTGAAAAAGAGCTATTAACGGATCGCCTTACAGGGCTTGGCAACCGAAAAGCGTATGAAGTGTGTATTCGCCGTACGACACCCTCAGCTCTTTTTTTAATCAATATCAACAAATTCAAAAACTACAACGATTTTTACGGTATTGCGGCAGGGGATAACATTCTTACCCTAACCGCACACCGACTGAGAGAGCTGTGCAAATCATGGACCAATCCCATGCTGTATCGTCTTGGTGGAGATGAGTTTGGTATCCTTATCAACACGGATGAAGAGAACAACCTTGAGACGCTCGGACAAACACTTTTGCATGAATTTCATAAAAAAGCCATTATTATTGAAGGAATTGAAACCTCCCTCTCCGTGACACTCGCTATCTCAACCCAATTTCCTTTGCTGGAAACGGCAGATATGGCACTAAAATCGATCAAAAAAGATCGTGTAAAAGATATGATACTCTATCATGAGGGGCTCAATCTACTGCAAGTCGTTCAGGAAAACATTACTAAAACACACGAATTGCGCACTGCAGTTGAAAAAGATCAACTCATTCCCCATTTTCAGCCAATCATCTCCCTTCTCACAGGAGAAATTGAAAAGTATGAATCCCTCGCTCGTCTGGTTATGGAAGATGGTGAAATAAAATCGATTAGCGGCTATCTGGATGTCGTCAAAGAATCCAAATATTACCCCACACTGACCCGAATTATGGTACAAAAAAGTATTGAAATCATGCAATCACAACCGTATGAATTTTCCATCAATCTCTCTATCGAGGACATAGCTGATCCTACAACCGTAGAGATGATCAAAACAACATTGGATCAAAACCGCGATATTACAAAGCGTATTATATTTGAGATTTTGGAAAGCGAAGCGATGCATGACCGTAGCAATGTTGTTGATTTTATCCGTATGGTAAAAGAATATGGGTGCAAAATTGCCATCGATGATTTCGGAAGCGGCTACTCCAATTTTGATTATCTTCTTGCACTTGACATTGATATTATTAAAATCGACGGAAGCCTCATTCAACACATTGACTCCAGTCCTCATGCCTTGATGATCGTCGAAACGATTGTCAGCTTTGCCAAAAAAGCAGGGAAGAAAACGGTCGCTGAATTTGTCTGCAATACGTCCGTATATGAGATTGTTAAAAATCTTGGTATCGACTATTCACAAGGGTATTTTACGGGTAGACCAGAAGCGCTTTAATTCTTAATGAAAGGCTATTGGTCCTTCGGAGCGGGCATTTATAAACTGCTGAACTACCGCATTTTGTGAATTTCTAAAATAATCTTTATTTCCGGCATCCACAATCACTCCGTCAAAAAGCATCGCATAATTATCCCCTGCTTTGAAACTCTCGGCAATATCGTGACTAATCAGCACCGAGGTCATCCCCATCTCATCGCGCAGTCGGCAAATCATCTGGGTGATAAAGTCACTCGTTACGGGATCCAGTCCCGATGTCGGCTCATCATACAAAATTACCTCCGGTTCCAAAGCAAGGGTACGCGCCAAGCCCACGCGCTTACGCATTCCGCCACTGAGCTCTTCGGGATACAGAGTTTTAACGATAGCAGGATCGAGACCTACCATTGTGAGTTTTTCATCCACTTTATAGTCAAGTTCTCCTTTGGTCAGCTTTTGATGCTCAACTATCGGAAATGCAACATTATTTCGAATATTCATACTGTCAAACAGCGCACCGCTTTGAAAGAGAAATCCGATTTTTTTACGGATTTCCCGTAATGTTGTCTCATCGGCATGGTCGATACGTGCTCCCTTGTAACTTATTGTTCCGCTATCGGGCTTGAGCAATCCCACCATATGTTTGATAATGGTTGATTTACCGCCACCGGAAACACCAAAAATAACCGTTGTTTTGCCCGCTTCGATTTCAAGATTTACCCCTCTCAGGATTTGCCGTTTTCCGAAGCTTTTGGTAATATTATCGAAGCGAATCATCGTTTGCTCAGCATGACATATAGTCTACGAGAAAAAAGAACCAGCAACGCAATCAAAAGAATTTTAAAATCAATCTCACTGGCTTTGTGAAGTGCTTCAAATCCGTTATTCATCATAACAGCCTCACCCTGCCCTTGAAACTCTAAAATTTTGGGAGTATACACGGCACTAAACAATAAAAGTGTTCCTATAGAGCTCAAGGCACTAAGAATCGCTATTTTATCAATTTGCATAACTTTATACCGTGATACTTCATAAACCGCGATAACCACTGTCATAAAATACGCCCAATAACTAAAGCGGCGAAAGATTTCACCCATGATTTTACCCTCTTCATAACGGGAAAGAAGCGGTATGCTCAAATAAGCCTCTGAGTGAAATACGACAGCAGCAACAAAGACGCCCAACACCAAGACGGCACCTGCCGTCATTGCGATAAAAAGCAAATAGACTGTATCAATTAGCGCTTTTTTATTCATAAATTGCCTTTAAAATAAATCCTCGATCAAACGACGCCAAATCTTTATAAAATTTCAACGATTGTACCGCAAAAGATTTTAGATATTCCTGCACTTTTAGGCGCTGATCGTATCCCATTTCACATACAAAAGAGGGGATTTTTCTCGCATAGACTTCATCCAACAACCTTCGAATAATCTCATCTCCGATGGTTCCGCCAAAAAGGGCATTTTGAGGCTCGTAGGAGAGATTGCTCTCCAAAGAAGCATCGTGAGCAATATAAGGGGGATTGGAAACCAGAAAATCAATTTTTTCCTCCACACAGGAGAGCAAATCTCCCTCTCGCAACGCAATACGCTCACTTAAACCAAATCTCTCAATGTTATGGCGTGCAACGGCAAGCGCACGCGGCGAAATATCCACGGCAATAAAACGGGCATTAGGAAGATGCAGTGCTAACATAATGGAGATAATACCGCTGCCTACCCCCACTTCAACAATCGTAATTTCTTCATCTTTATTCACATGGAAGAGAACTTCATCGATCAGATGTTCTGTCTCAGGACGGGGGATGAGTGCCCCCTCATCGATGTAAAACTCACGACTGTAAAAACTGACACGGTTGGTGAGATATTCGAGGGGAACATTTACTTTGCGCTTTTCTATCCAGTCGATCAGTTTTGGATCATTTTCCTCGATAATTTCGTCTTGATGGGTGATAAAATAGAGTTGGTCTTTTTGGATATACGCCATTAAAAGAAGCTCTGCCTCCCGGCGCGGAGATTCAACTACCCCCTCTAAATCTAAAGAAAGTTGAGAGTGCAGTTCGCTTAGTCTACAGGACATGGATCGGCAAACCCTTCTTTGAAATCAACAGAAATATCGGCACCCAAAGCACGAAGCCGATCAATAACAGGAGGATGTGTTGTGTGAAAAAACCGATAAATCGGATGCGACAACGGAAAGCTTTTGTTTTCGGTTACCAGTTTTTTGAGGGCATTGACCAAATGCTCTGCCCCACCGAGCTCTGCACCCGTACGATCCGCCGCGTATTCGTTATGACGGCTCATCATCCCCATGAGCGGCATAATCACGAAGCTCACCATAGGTAGGATAAGGATAAATAGCATCATAATGACATGGGGAGATTTCGCAACCCCAAGCTCAAGATAGAGACTATCGGGGAGATTACCAAACAACGCAAACATCCCAAACAGCATTGCCCCAACCATTGCAATATTTTTATAAAGATCCCCGTGGGCAAAATGCCCTAACTCATGTCCAAGAACGGCAACCAGCTCTGAGGGGGTAAGCTTTTCAATCAGGGTATCAAACAAGACAACCCGTTTTGTTTTACCCAAACCTCCGAAATAGGCATTAAGACGTGCATCGCGTTTACTGGCATCACTCACAAATACACCACTGCTTACAAACCCTGTTTTTGCCATCAATTCTTCGATTTTTTCTCGCAGTTCACTATTTTCCAACGGAGTCACTTTGTCAAAAAAGAGGGCTCGAAGGGTCGGGAAAAACATATTTAGAGCAATCACAACGGCAAAAATGAAGGAGAAGCTCCACAACCACCATAACGCACTGGATGTTATAATCATTGAAATGATCCACACAATAACGCTTCCTATCACTATAGTGAGCAATGTGCTTATAAGGGTGTCTTTGACAAACTGACCCGTAGAAGAGCGGTTAAAACCGTATTGTGCGTCGATTTTAAACTTTGCGTACCAGCTAAAAGGGAGCATTACCAATGAATTAATCAATAACATTCCTAACACTGCGACAATCGACTGCACAACGGAACTTTGTACCATCAATACCTGATCCACCCAATAGACCATCCCCATCATCCAAACCAAAAAAAGTCCATACTCCACAAACGCTTCGATCATGGAGAGTTTTTCTTTGGCAACGGCATAATTGCCCGCATCCAAATAGGCTTGCTCCCCCATCAACACCGCACCTTTGCGCTTCATTTGATTAATAAACCCGATTTGCATCACGCTCACATACAATCGCACAAGAATATAAAGAGAGTAAAGTCCTATCAGTGTTGCTATCATCAAATTCCTTTAAAAAAAGAGAATTCTACCATTATTTGACCGGCATTTTACCGATGGCATCTTGAACGTGTATGGTATCATCTACTTCTCCGTAATAGATCTTTGCTCCGACAAAAAGGGCACCCAATATCAAACCGCTAATAATGACACTCCAAACGATTCGTTTTTTTGACCCTTTTAATGTATCATAATCCTCGATAGAGCTGAGACTCGGTTCAGTATCTTTCATGAATATCTCCTCAAATTTTTAGTATATTAACCATCTTATCCTATAAACGGTTAACAATATTTCCCTACTTTGACGCTTTAAGTTTACTTATTTAAGTATTTTTACGTCACTCTACCACTTCCCTTCCAATGAGAAAAGGATTTGCGGTTGAGAGTTTTCACGATCAACTTGGGTTTCGATTAACGCTCCTGTGAGAGCGTCATACCGTTGAGACGTCGTTGTTATCCTCGTAGAAGTGAGATTTTTAAGATTTAGCCCCAGTTTAAAGGTTGAATCGAGACGTTTGGTTGCGTACAAATCGAGCACTCCGAACCCTTCTCGCGATTCACTCACCCCATTTTCATCGATGGGATCATCATAGCCTCCGACATAACGATACGCCGCACCATAGGTCAAACGATAGGCTTTGAGGGTATGATCGACACCGACGTTATAAAGGTAGTCAGCGGTTTGTTTGATCGGGCGTGTAAAGCCATCCGTCGTGAGAGAGGAATTTTGAAACGTCGCGTTGGCAAACATTCCCACCCCTTCGACATACGCACCCAACGATTTTTTGAGTTCAAGTTCGACCCCCCAAAGTTTTCCTTCACCCGCATTGTAAGGGCGTTCAACGTAACGTAAGGTTGTAGGATCATAGGTCGTCAGTTTTTCAATCTTGTCATCGATGGCACGATAGAATCCACCGATACTGACGATCCCTTTGTCCTCAAAATAGTGCTCGAGTCGCAGTTCATAGCTTATCGCTGTCTCTTCTTTGAGCTCTGGATTACCTGTTACGTCAGGGTGATTGATATCATTTTGATCAAGTGAGCTGTCTACACTGGAGGAGAGTTCATCCAAACGAGGCAGTTTGACCGTTTTAGCGATACTGGTGCGAAGGTTATCCTCGGCAGTTATTTTATACAGAAAATGTAGTGACGGGGCAAGATAGTCGATACGAGAGGTTTGGCCAAAATCACGTGACACATTTTCATAACGTAATCCCGGGGTAATAACCGCTTTATCACCCAGAGTGATTTCGTCTTGGAGATAAAGGGCCCCTTTGTTTTCACGCAAGCTCGTATGATCATTTTGGGTTTCAATACTATTTTGCACTACACGGACATCCTCCTTCTGATCGAGTCGCTTGAGCTCTATCCCTGTTTTGATAAAATGGTTATCTGCCGCAACCGAATAGCTCCCCTCCGTTCCAAACACACGAAAGGTAGTGTCGTAATATTGCAACTGATCATCCGTTGTTGACGCTGTTGTTAGCAATGATCGGCTCTCGCTGCCTTGGGTACTTTGATGAAATTTGAGTTTCCATTCCAGTAACTCTGTACTTGAGAGGTTATGTACCCCTGAAAGTTTACTCCACACCATCATCCCATCCCCCTGATCCTCTCCGCGAATCATTCGATCGATAGTTGAAGAGCCATCGAGATATCGGCTCTCGGTTACATCTTTTCGGTAATCATTGAGATTGAGAGAACCGTCAAAGGTGTATTTGTCTTTGGACGAAGGGGAATAGATCACTTTGGTAGTGAGTCCTAGGGATCGGTAACGTCCTTCGCTCTCGCTAAACTCATCACGGTATCCTACTCCAACCGTATCGGTATGAGTGGAAGCATCATCGGCTTGGGAATTATCGGCAACGGTTGCGTTAATCAGATACGAAAATGCCCCCGCTCTCCCTTCATTTTGGACGAACAGTGAGCCCATCGGCTGATCGCTGTACGCGCCTGCGGTGAGTTTGGCAATCGTTTTCCCCTCCGAAGCCGGTTTTTTGAGGACAATGTTAACGATTCCCCCCATCGCTTCAGCGGTATACTCGGCTGAACCGTTGGTCATCACTTCGATCCGTTCGATCATGTCCGGCGAGATTTGCTCCAACGGATTGCCCCGCTTGGAACTCGAAACTTCCTCTCCGTCGATCAGCACTTTGGTATACCCTTTGCCAGGGGCACCTTTTTTTCCTTTGCCCTCCGGTATGGTTACTCCGGGAGTGCGCTTGAGTACTTCGAGGGCGTTAAGATCACCGTATTGGGTCAATTCTTCACCCTTTATAATACGTTTAGCAATCGAATTTTCTTTACGCTCTTCGATCACACTGGTATGCTCTTCAACTTCAATTTTGTCAAGCTGTACACTCTCCTGCGCATAGACAAACGAGAGGGTGCACGCCAGAGCAAAGGATATTTTTTTCATTTTAAACACCTTGATATTACAATATAATTAAGTTAGCAATAATTTTACCTTTATAAAGTAAAGCATTATCTTAGAACGGATTATAACGTACACACTAGAGAGTAAAAGAATGAAGATTTCACTTGGATGATTTTATGGAGGAAAGAGTTATTGTTTTATCCTATGTAAGCAAAAATGCTTACATAAAGAGTCGATAAACGATATTAAAATACCATATCTAAATGGGGTGAAAACTCTGGAATATTAATGCCTGCATCTTCATAAACTGCCATGTGATGTGCAAATGCACTTGATGCCATTGCGGCAACCATTACGAATATTAATGCTACTTTTTTCATTTGAACCTCTTTTATGCAATTTTAAAGAATGAAATCGGGAAAATCATCGGCTCGATAATCAACTCTCATCCACCTCTCTGACTAAAATTTTAGTATGTAATCATTAGTGAAGTGTTAGCGGCATAATTCTAAGATTTAACGTTGATTACTTGTATTCCGTCACATCATCATTAGATTTTTTGTTTATTAACTCTTGAAAAATCTTTTTACAATCCATACATTGATACCTTTGAACTTCACCATATCCGTATGTGCGTTTATTTTTTTTATGAATATTTTTTACGAAAATCTGCCGAATTTAACTCCGCCGTTGACACTAAATTCCCGATCAAGTCGGGAATGACTGAAAGCTATTCCGTTACCCTTCGACTGGCTCAGGGCGAACGGAATAGCAGGATATTTAAAAAATGAGAGTTGTGTCATCCTGAACTCGATTCAGAATCTAGCTTTTAGATTCCGTGTCGTGGCACGGAATGACGGGAGTTACTTTTTAAACATCTCGTAGCGGTATTGTGTCATTGCCGTATCTTCACGGTTGCCCCACTCTTTCATCGATGCATCGTATAAACGGACATTTTTGTATCCCAGAACTCCGCTGAGAACGAAATAGTTATACGAAGTTTCTAGCCCTCCTGTACAATAGACGAGCACTTCTTTATTTTTATCCAATCCGTACCCTTCTTTGAAAACGCTCTCTAAAAGTGCTTTGGGTTTAAGAACGTACTCTTTATCGACTGAATAGTTCCATGAGTAACTCATACCGCCTTTGATATGACCATTACGCTTTACCGTCGCGGTTGGAGTCACTCCTAGGTACATATCGCTGGGGCGGGCATCGATCATCGGAAGTTTTCCTAAATGATTTTTAACGTAGGGAAGATCAGCGATTTTTTCTTTTTGTATTTTCGCTTTAAATGCGGTTGGCTTGATATCGGATTGTGCTTGTGTCAGTTCGAATGATCCGTTTTTCCATCCCTTCATCCCTCCGTCCAAGAGTGCAACATTTTTAACACCGTGATAGTTTAACGCCCAATAAATATAACTCGCTTTGAGAAGATCTTTGGGCTCGTTGATCGGTGCGTACAATACGACATCACTGTTTTCATTGATTCCTAATGCACTGATCTCTTTTTCAATCTCTGCTACGGGACGAATAGAAAGAAAGGTACCGTTATCATATCGCCATTTTCCAATAGCCGTGTGCCCTGCATTCGTAATGTGTTCTAACCCATACGTATTTCCATCGGAGACTTCGATAATACGAAGTTTTGGATCATTTTTATGTTCATTAAGCCATTGCGGGCTTACTAACGGCTCGATTGCCAAAAGAGATACAGCACTCACTGCCAATGCGATGAAAAGTTTCATTAAAATTCCTTGTAATAATTTTGTCAATCATAAAGAATTTTCACTTAATCGATAATTTTTTTCCTTTACTAGCTATTTAAAACGATAGCAGCCTAAGATTTGGGGTTATTTATCTAGTATACTGTCAAAAAAAATTGAAAGATTTTGTATGGATAGCGAAACTGTAAACAGAGAGACATGTTATCACTGCTATCGACCTCTGAAATTATGTCTGTGCTCATCCGTCAAACCCATCCAAACCGCAACCAAATTTGTTATTTTAATGCACCCTAAAGAGTTTAAAAAGACCAAAAATGGAACGGGTCGAATGACTCATCTCTCTCTTCCCAATTCAGAACTTTACATCGATGTTGATTTTAGTAACCATAACGCTGTCAATACACTCATAGAGGATAAAAACAACTGCTGTTACCTCCTCTATCCCGGAAAGGAGAGTCTCCATCTCAACGCTCAAAAAATTGACATACAGGATAAACAGCTCATCATTTTCATCCTCGATTCAACCTGGCCGTGTTCGATGAAGATGCTTCGTTTGAGTACCAATCTCCAACGCTTGCCAAAACTCAGTTTCACCCACACCAAGTGCTCACAATTTCAAATCAAAGAACAGCCCAAAGATTTTTGCCTCTCCACTATCGAATCAACCCTTACCATTTTAGAGCTGCTCAATGCTCACAAGATAGAAAACATAGAGAATGAAGCGTTTGACCATTTTTTAGAGCCGTTTTTATCGATGGTCAAGTATCAGATCGGATGCATTTCCACAAAGCGCTTCAGAATACGAGGTGAAAAACACCAATAAGTGCCTATTTTGTTACTTTATAGTTACCCAATTTATACTACAATAGAGGTATGAAATATCACCATACCTTTTCTCTTTGTCTGAGTGTTTTTTCCATCTCTGTGAGCGGAGCTGATAATACGGCGCTGCTCTCAAATGAAAAACAGTCCATTGTACGCCAACAGCAAACGATTAATGAATCAGAGCACGAAAAACTCCGAACCAATTGGATTGCACCGCTGAATCTCAATGCGTCGTACGATTACGACAAAAGTGCGTTGGGAGATACTCACAGTGACCTGAAAAGTGCTTCAGCATCGATCTCGCAAGACATTTTTCGTTCCGGTGGAATCACCTATCAAATCCAGTACGCCGATGCTAAAATGCAAACCAATTCCGTCACCTTGAACAAGCAAATAGCTTCTCTCAACGGGCAGCTTTTTACTGCTTTACTGAATGTACAAAAAAGTCTCCTCCAACTCGAACAAAGCAAACTTCGGCTTGACAATAAAGAGATTGAGATCTTTATAAGACGTCATTTATACGATGTCGGAAAAGCTGATATTACCGAGCTTAATAATGCACTGATGGCAAAAAGCATTGAACTTAAAACCTATGCAACGGCTAAATATGCTATTGCTGAACAACGTTTTGAGATTAGTAAAATCAGCGATATAGACCCAGAAAAGTTCCAAATTCCCCGCTTTGAGCTGATTTTAAAAGAAGATTTTTTGCAAAATCAATTTGACCTGCAATACGCTCGTGCTCAGAGTGATACATTGCAAAAGCTCTACGGTGTGACACGCAGCAACTATCTCCCCTCACTCGCTCTGAATGGAAATATGGGCTACAGAAGCTATGACCCAAAAGAGTTGTCCGGCAGTTACAGCGGCAGCACTTACAGTGCGGGAATTTCTTTGAATGTACCGCTGGTTTACAATGCTTCATCTACGATTCAAGAGGCAAAAGCTTCGTATCTGCAAGAGGTAGCCATCACCGCAGATAAACGGCGTGAACTCGAATCCACGTATCGTCAATCCATCGAAAAAATTGAAAGTTACCGTGAGTACATCGCCATTACTGCCAATAATTTTTCTCTCTATGATGATCTGATCCAAGCAACCCAAGCCGGAGTCAATGTCGGAACCAAAACCGGATACGATCTTCAAACCCTCAAAAATTCCAAAAAGGTGGAAGAGCTAGAGATCAAAATCAATGAGATCAATATTCAAATAGAGCTTGCCAAACTTCATTTTTCCCTTAAAACTTCCAAGGACACACTATGACCTCCTCATCTGAGACTATCGAAAAAACACTCGGTTTGGGTACATCCGCCAAACCGCCCATAAAAAAATATCTTTGGCTCTTGGGACTCTTCTTATTGATCGTCATAGCCGGTGCTTGGGGATGGGTAAAGCATACAGATGATAAAAAAACAACCTATATGACGACTCCGCTAGAGATAAAAACACTTACCACCACCGTCTCGGCAACCGGTAATCTTGAGCCTACCAATACGGTAGATGTCGGGATTGAAGTCTCCGGAACCATCAACGAAGTGCTCGTCGACTACAACGACCGCGTTTTGATCGGTCAAGTTATGGCACGCCTTGATACGACCAAACTAAACTCCAAAGTGGTGAGTTCAAAAGCCTCACTCGCACAAACGAAAGCTTCTATTTCTGAAGCCAAAGCAACGTTAAAAAATACTCAAAACGAATGGGGACGCATTCACACCATGTATACGTCAACAGGAGGAAATTATCCGTCCAAACAAGAGATGGATAATACCGCTACCACCGTTGAAAAAGCCAAAGCTCAACTGGCGGCTGCTGTTGCCCAAAGCGATCAAGCCACTGCACAGCTCGATGCCGATCAAGACAATCTTCGCAAAGCTGTTATTCTCTCTCCGGTCAATGGAATCGTATTGGAGCGAAAAATCGAACCGGGACAAACCGTAGTGGCATCGATGCAAACCCCCATCCTCTTTAAAATGGCAGAGGACTTAACTAAAATGAGAGTCATAGTAAGCGTCGATGAAGCCGATGTCGGGGAAGTCAAAGAGAATCAGAAAGTACATTTTAGCGTCGATGCCTACCCCAACCGGCAATTCGACGGCAAAATCACCCAACTACGTATGAATTCGGCGGTCGTCAACGGTGTCGTCACGTATGAAGCGGTCGTAGAAGTTCATAACGGGGATCTTCTTTTACGTCCCGGGATGACAGCCAATGCCTCCATTGTAACCGGTACCTTTAAAAATGTCCCCGTTATTCCCAATGCAGCATTACGCTTTACCCCTCCCCTTCCAGAAAACGGCGATAAACAAAAACACGCCACAGATCAAGACGATAAAGGGCACTATGTATGGATATTGAAAAACGAAACTCCCACAAAAATCAAAGTCAATATCGGACGATCCGACGGCATTATGAGCATCGTGCAAGGTTCAACTCTAAAAATCGGTGATCTCATCATTACCGGAGTTGAAGAATAACCATGACAGCTTCTCTCCCTCCTGTCATAGAGCTCAAAGAGACTAAAAAATATTATGGGTCGGGAGATGCCACGGCGTATGCTTTGCGTGGAGTCAATTTAGTTATACATCAAGGTGAATTCGTCGCAATCATGGGACCCAGCGGATCGGGTAAATCAACGGCAATGAACATCATCGGATGTCTTGATATCCCGACAGAAGGGCAGTACCTCTTCCAAGGGATCGATGTCGGAATCCTCAGCCGTGACCAAAGAGCATTGTTACGGCGCAACTACATCGGCTTTATCTTTCAAGGGTTCAACCTTTTGGGCAAGACATCTGCTGTTGAAAATGTTGAACTTCCCCTCCTCTATCGAGGTGTTCCCTCACATGAACGCAGAGAAATGGCAATGAAAGCGCTGCACAGCGTCGGACTTGAAAATGTCGCACATCATACCCCAGGAGAGCTATCAGGGGGACAGCAGCAACGGGTTGCCATTGCTCGTGCTATCGTTACCAATCCTCTGGTATTACTAGCCGATGAACCCACCGGAAATCTCGATACCGCCAAAAGTATTGAAGTGATGGAACTCCTGCGCTCCTTTAACCGCGATCATGGTATCACCGTTATTATGGTCACCCATGAAAGTGACATGGCAGCCTACGCGACACGGACTATCCATTTTCGTGATGGTGCCATCGATACCGCCGAGCATAAGGGTATTCAATGATCTGGAATGCCTTTCTCTTAGCTGTGCGTGAAATCCGCCGCAGCGTGATGCGTTCTGTCCTAACAACCTTGGGGATCGTCATCGGGGTAGCTTCGGTCATTGCAATGGTCATGCTGGGGGATGCCACGACAGCCTACGTCACCAACAGCATTTCCAAACTCGGCAGCAATATGCTCATCCTCCGTCCTGGACAAGACCGTCATGGTCCAGGTGCGGGAGATGCTACGGCCAAACGTTTTA
>Ga0265297_10007658_pt1 | contig 14834 bp, 15 predicted proteins | sample Munlanlwell13791_FD_192502 | JGI IMG/M metagenome (GOLD analysis project Ga0265297, IMG submission 192502) | Leachate microbial communities from a municipal landfill in Southern Ontario, Canada - Leachate well 137-91 | ecosystem: Engineered > Solid waste > Landfill > Unclassified | place... | reverse complement strand
AGAGGAAAAATCAACGCTGAACTGCATAAAACACTTTGCGAAGAAACAAAAAGCTGGGGTTTGGAAATTGTAAGAACAGAATTAAAAGAAATAGATCCGCCAAAAGATGTTCAAGAAACTATGAATAAAGTTGTTAAGGCGGAAAACGAAAAGATTGCGGCTGTTGATTATGCTACTGCTACAGAAACGGCTGCTGACGGACAAAAGAGAGCCGAGATTAAAAAAGCTGAAGGTATCAAGCAGGCAAGGATATTAGAGGCGCAAGGCGAAGCAGAAGCAATTAAGCTGGTAAATGAAGCAGCGGAGCATTATTTCGTGGGTAATGCCCAGGTGCTAAGAAAACTTGAGGCAGTTGAGAAGTCATTGCAGAATAATGCTAAAATCGTAGTTCCGGCAAATACGGAATTGGTTAATGTCATTGGAGAAATGGCGGGATTTTTACCTTTAGAAAAAAAAGGTAAAGAGGCGAAATAAATAACGTAAAAAAGCCTATTAATTTTAGGTTACGAAAGTTAAGCAGGTTACGGAGGTTACGAAGGTTGCTATGAATTATGATGTTTTAATGTAACATTCGTAACTTTCGTAACATCCGTAACCTTCGTAACTTATAATAAAACGGATTATCAAATAAATATAAGCAATTCATGAAAGTATTAGTAATCGGTTCCGGCGGCAGGGAGCACGCGCTTATCTGGAAGATATCTCAATCTAAGCTTGCAGATAAGATTTTTTGCACACCGGGAAACGGTGGCATATCTGAAATCGCGGAGTGCCTTGAGATAAAAACTATCGAAACAGAGCGCATTTTAAGTTTTGCCAGAAAAGAAAAAATAGACATAACAATTGTCGGGCCGGAAGCGCCTTTGGTGTTGGGTATTGTCGATGATTTTACAAACTATGGATTAAAAATATTTGGCCCAACGCAAACCTGCGCCCGGCTTGAAGAGAGCAAAGTTTTTGCCAAAACCCTTATGGCAAAATACGGAGTTCCTACCGCAGATTTTAAGGTTTTTGATAGCCCGCAACCCGCGAAAGAATATATAGAAGCCATTGGCGCCCCCTGCGTTGTAAAAGCAGACGGACTTGCTGCAGGAAAAGGCGTTATTGTAGCAAAAACAGTTGAAGAAGCAAAACAGGCAGTTACCTCGATGATGGAAGAGAGAATTTTCGGTGAAGCGGGAAACAAAATTATTATCGAAGAATGCCTGGAAGGCCAGGAAGCCTCTATACTTGTTCTTACCGATTCAAAAGAAGTTGTCCCATTGGTTTCAAGCCAGGACCATAAAAGGCTGCTCGATGGAGATTTGGGCCCTAATACCGGCGGCATGGGTGCTTATTCGCCTGCGCCGGTTGTGACGGATAAAGTATTTAAGGAAATTTCAGAAAAAATAATAAATAGGACTATTGAGGGTTTGAACAAAGAAGGGCTTGAATATCGCGGAGTTTTATATGCCGGCATTATGCTGACGCATGCTGGGCCTAAAGTTTTAGAATTCAATGTGCGCTTTGGTGACCCCGAAACACAGTCTATAATTCCGCGCTTGAATTCAGATTTATTAGAGGCGCTTTGCGCCTGCGCAGAGGGCTCTTTAAGCAAATTTTCTAAATCAGGCGGGTTTAAATGGGACAGCCGTGCATGCGTATCTGTAGTTTGTGCCTCACGTGGATATCCGGGTGATTACGAAAAAGATAAACCTGTATTTGGCTTGGAAAAGGTCAGGAATATGAAAGATGTAGTAGTGTTTCATGCAGGGACTAAACGTCTGCCGCAAAGCGCAGGCAGTAGTACCCAGTTTGTAACTTCCGGAGGAAGAGTATTGGGAGTAACCGGCTTGGGCAGCACTATAAAAGAAGCAATTAAGACAAGTTATGATGCAGTTGCCAATATAAGCTTTGAAGGAATGCAATATCGTAAAGATATAGGAAATAAAGCGTTGTGATAACGCAGATAATCGCAGATAGAAACACCTTAATAAAAAATTAAGGTATCAACACAGATGACCACAGATAAAAATTGTATTTTGATTGCATTGTAATTTATCTGTGATCATTCGCTTACAAATCTGTGATCATCTGCGTATAAAAAAATAACTCTAGTTGTAATTTTCACAGCAAAAGGTAAAATGAAAAATACGCACAACAATAGAATAAAATTGGCAGTAATTGCCCATGAACCAGAAAGCCACGCCCGTAAGGGCGTGAGTGAATGGCTTTCGGTTCAGGGTTTCGCTCCACGGCGAAACCCTGAAAAATCAGAAGCAACGGCTGTTAGGCCGTGGAGCTTCACTTTTATCTACGTTGCGATATTGTTTTTTCTGGCAGCACCCGCAAAATGTTTTGCAGATACTATTGTGCTAAATGACGGGAAAAAAATCGATGGCTTGATAGTTGAAAAATCCGATAGTTTTATAAAAGTAGACGTTGAGGGGGTTGAGCTTAAATTTTACAACAAAGACATTAAGGAAATAATCCCCGGCCAGGAAGGCTTGGTTATCGCAAATGAAAAATATGCAGAGCTTGAGCAGAATTCTCTTCTGGGAAAAGTCCTTGAGCTGTCGAATGTAAAGAAACAGGTTGAAAGCTTGCCTGCGCATGTCAATGATGAATATGCCCAGTATAAGGAACGAATACCTGCGCAAATATATGAATCCGGAAGCAAAATAATGGCTGAATCTTATGGTGCCAAAGATGTTTACGCATCGGTAGTTGATTACTTTAAGGCTAATTATAAAAGAGATTATCTTTTGAAAATTAAAGAATTCTTGAACTCGGAGCTTAGCGAAAAAATCTCCGGGCTTGAAGATAAAGCTGCTGGTTCAAACGGCTTAAAGGAAATGAAGGAGTTCGCAAATACTCTAAGCCAGAAACCACCCCCGGAAGAACGCGCCGAGCTTATAAAAAAATTAGATGAAGCAGTGGGCGCAACGAATATGCAGATTGAAACGGTTATTACGATGTATAAAGGAATGAATCTTGCCATAGACCCGGTTGTGGCTGCGGATAAGCGCCTCACACCCGGAGAGCTGGATATGGTAACTACGCAGATGCGTAAGGAATTAAAAAATATTCTTAAAAACGTAATATCTATATCTTTTCTCTATACTTATCAGTCTCTATCGGACGAGGAGCTTAAGCAATATTTAAATTTCTGGTCTTCTGACGCAGGAAAATGGTTTAACAAAGTTTCAAATGAAGCTTTTATCGCGGCTATGGATAAAGCCGGCCAAAGAGCAACTTCTCAATTTATCAAATTAGCTGGCGAAAATAAAAATTCGGCTTCTCAAAAGGAGCCTTATTTTTTTAAAAAGGGGGGGGAATGGATAAGAAAATAGCCGTCATACTCGGCAGCAAAAGTGATTTAGAAGAGCTTAAAGCGGGTTTTGATATTTTAAAAGAATTTTCGATAGGTTACAGATTGGAAGTAGTTTCTGCTCACCGTAATCCCGAGAAAGTCAGGAAATTATGCCATGAACTCCAAAAGCAGGGAACAGAGGTGGTTATAGCCTGTGCTGGGTTGGCCGCTGCCTTACCCGGCTTTGTTGCTTCTTATGTAAATATACCTGTGATAGGTGTCGCCCTTAAGGGTGGGCTTCTCGACGGATTAGATGCACTTATGTCGATAGTGAGTACGCCTCGCGGCCTTGGCCTTGTTTCAAGCGGGGTGGGCAAGTCGGCTTTTATAAATTCCATAATTTTTGCACTTACGATAATTGCGTTAAAAGACAAAAAATATTTAGTTAAGCTTAAAGCTGTAAAAGAAAAGTTTAAGTAAAACAAAGGAATTGTAGTGAAAAGAATTAACATCGATACTGCTAATATAGACAGTTTAATGATTGATGAGGCGGTTAGTTTAATTTTAAAAGGAGGTATAGTCGCTATACCTACAGAAACAGTATATGGCCTCGTGGTGGATCCTGCCAACGAAGAGAGCCTAAAAAGGCTCTACGAGATAAAACAAAGGCCAAAAGGCTTACCTCTCAGTTTAGCTTTGGCAGATAAGAACAGCGTCATAAATGAATATTTTTCAGTTTTGCCTCCTTTCGGATACAGGTTGATAGAAAAATTCTGGCCGGGGCCGCTCACAATCATTTACTTTGATAAAACAGAAAACAAAATAGGAGTGAGGGTGCCTTCAGATTCGGTGGCAAACCGGATACTAACAAAGCTTAATAGGGCTGTATCCTTGACGTCGGCAAATTTAAGCGGTAGTAAAGAGGCGATTTCCGGCAGTGATGTGGAAAATATTTTTTCCGGAAAGCTCGATTTGATTGTTGATTCGGGAAATGCTCTCTACGGTAAGCCATCAACCATCATCGATTTAACTCTTAACCCATTTAAGATTTTAAGAGCCGGTGTGGTTTCCGAACAGGATATAGTTGATGTGTTCATAAAAAAAAGAATACTTTTTGTATGCACCGGTAATTCCTGCAGGTCTCCGATGGCTCAGTTTCTTCTTGAAAAATATATTGACAAAGCAAAACCATATCTTCATGGCAGGCATGATATTATTTCAAGAGGCGTATCTACGCATAATGGTATGCCTGCTTCAACGTATACAAGCGATATTCTAAAGGAAAAAGAGGGCCTGGACACAGGTGGATTTACTTCCAGAAAAATTGACCGGCAGACCATTCTTTCTTCAGACCTTATATTTACCATGGAAGACGCTCATACGGATTATATATTGAAGTTTGAACCGACAGCCGAAGGCAGAGTGTTTGGGCTTAAGAAATTTCTTCCCAGGGAGTTGGAGAAAGACATCCCAGACCCTATAGGCCGGGATATCTCTGTTTATGAAGAGGTTTATTCTCTTATTAAAAAAGCAATAATAGAACTAGTGGGGTGGCTATGAACCCCGCCCTTCCAAAACGCACTATGATTATGTTTAAAAGTATAATAAATGTCATAAAAAATATGGGTTGTGGTAAAAACAGTAAATCTAAAATACAAGAAGGGAGGGCGGGGTGAAGATAGCATTGGCGGCCGATCATCGCGGGCTTAGGTTTAAAGATTTTATAGCAAATATTTTAAAAGAGAAAGGGCATGAGGTTATTGATTTTGGAACGCATTCCCCTGATTCCTGCGATTATCCGGATTATACTTATCCGGCATCAGTCGCTGTGAAAAACAAGAAGTGTGACCGGGCTATTTTGATATGTTATTCCGGCATAGGCAGCGCTATAGTGGCTAACAAGGTAAGAGGAATAAGGGCGGCACTTATATCTAACGTAAAAAGCGCGGTGCTTTCGCGAAAACATAATGATAGCAATGTATTGGTTTTACCGTCTTATATGCTTAAGAAAGAACAGGTAAAAAGAATAGTTTTCTCCTGGCTTAAGGCTGAATTTGAAGGTGGCAGGCATGCAAGAAGAGTTAGCAAAATAAAAGAAATAGAGGAGAAAGAAAATGTTTGAAGAGCTAAAAAAGATTGACCCGCAGGTTTTTGACAGCATAAAAAGAGAACTTACCAGGCAGCGCGAACACATCGAGCTTATTGCCAGCGAAAATTTTGCACCTCTCGCGGTTATCGAAGCGCAGGGTTCGGTGCTGACGAATAAATATGCCGAAGGTTACCCCCGGGCACGCTGGTACGGCGGTTGTGAATTTGTAGATGAAGCGGAAGATCTCGCCCGCGAGCGCGTAAAAAAACTTTTTGGCGCAGAATATGCTAATGTTCAGCCTCATTCAGGTACGCAGGCAAATATGGCGGTTATGATGGCAGCACTTTCGGCAAAGGATACAATCCTGGCAATGGATCTCGCCTGCGGCGGGCACCTTTCGCATGGGCACCCGCTTAATTTTAGCGGAAAATTCTATAATATCGTTGCTTATGGTGTAAACAAAGAAACCGAATGCCTTGATTATGACGAAATAGCGGATTTGGCGAAAAGACATAAGCCTAAAATGATTATTGCCGGTGCAAGCGCTTATCCGCGTATCATTGATTTTAAGAAATTCAGAACTATTGCAGATAGTGTGGGAGCATATTTATTAGTTGATATGGCTCATTTTGCGGGATTAGTTGCCGCAAAAATATATCCTAATCCTTGCGAATATGCTGAATTTGTAACATCAACTACGCATAAAACCCTGAGAGGTCCGCGCGCAGGATTTATCCTCGCGCGCAAAGAGTTTGGCAAAAAAATAGATACTGCAGTATTTCCCGGAGTGCAGGGTGGCCCGCTTATGCATATTATAGCCGCAAAAGCTGTTGCTTTCGGCCTGGCACTTCGTGATGAGTTTGTAGAGTATCAGAAACAGGTTGTTTCAAACGCAAAACATTTCGCTAAATGCATGGAAGAAAAAAAATACCGGATAGTCAGCGGCGGGACCGATACGCATCTCTTTCTTGTTGATTTACGTCCTAAAAATATAACCGGTAAAGATGCTGTTGGGATACTCAGCGCAATCAACATCACGGTAAATAAAAATCTTATACCATTTGATGATAAGCCGCCCGCAGTTGCCAGCGGTATCAGAATAGGCAGTCCGGCTGTGACCAGCAGAGGGATGAAAGAGAAGGAAATGGAAAAAATATGTTCGTTTTTAGACGCGGCAATCGCGGATAAAGCTGATAGCGCTAAAATAGAAGAAATCAAAAAAGAGGTGACCAGTTTTACGTCGAAATTCCCTCTTTATGAAAGCCTTAAAATGTAGATACAGATGACAGAGAAGAAAAAAATTAAACGTCCAAGCTGGGATGAATATTTTATGAAAGCAGCTTTTCTGGTAAGCGAACGTTCCACCTGCCTTCGCCGCCGCGTAGGCGCAGTCCTTATCAAAGATAAGCAAATTCTTGCAACCGGTTATAACGGCGCGCCCATGGGTGTAACTCATTGCGATAAAGTGGGATGCTTAAGGGAGGAATTAAAAGTTCCTTCCGGTCAGCGCCACGAGATATGCCGCGGATTGCATGCCGAGCAAAATGTTTTGCTGCAGGCGGCAAAGCACGGTGTTTCCGTAAGAGGCAGCTTCCTGTATATAACTAATGCGCCATGCAGCATTTGTGCTAAAATGATAATTAACGCAGGGATTATCGAAGTAATTATCGCAGATAATTATCCTGACGAAATGGCGAAAAAGTTTTTAAAGGAAGCTAAGGTTAAATTAAGAAAAGCAGATATAAGTTAGAGATATGAAATGCCCTTTTTGTAACCATAACGAAGACAGGGTGATTGATTCCCGTGAGACATCCGACGCAACTGCAATAAGGCGGCGCAGGGAGTGTTCTGCTTGCAGTAAGCGTTTTACAACCTACGAGTATGTTGAAAAAACGCCCCTTATGGTAATAAAAAAAGACGGCAGGCGTGAACCGTTTACCAGAGAAAAAATATTATCCGGCATAAGAAGCGCTTGCCAGAAAAGGCCTATCAGCACGGAAAAAATAGAAAAAGTTGTCGGCGAAATCGAAGCTGAGATACAGAAAAAGTTTGACCAGGAAGTAGAATCACGTTTTGTGGGCGAGCTTGTTATGGAAAAGCTCGCAAGGATTGATGATGTTGCATATGTGAGATTTGCATCAGTCTATCGGCAGTTTAAGGATATAAATCAATTCATGCGCGAACTTCGTGATATCCTTGGTAAAAGAATTAAATAGAAGCGGATTACCGCGGATCTATACGCGGATAAACGCCAGCGAATTACTGTGTGTAAATCCGCGTAGCTATCCGCGGCAATCCGTTTCTACATAAAAGTAATATAAATATATGATTGAGATGGAATTGTCCCGAATAATAATTGATGAAGAAAAAAGGGAGCAGGTCGTTTTTTTGAAAGAAAAGAAAGGTTCAAGGTTTTTACCTATTGTAATTGGTATTAATGAAGCTGCTTCCATACGTATGCATCTAAATGGTTTTGCGGCGCCAAGGCCCTTAACTCATGACCTTATGCGCTCAATTATCGATAATCTGGATGCGAAGCTTGAAAAAATAGTAATTGATAAATTGGTAGATAATACATTTTACGCAAAACTTCACTTAAAAACGCAAACCGGTATGAAAATTATTGATGCAAGGCCTTCTGACTGTATAGCTCTGGCAGTAAGAATGAAGGCTGCGCTTTTTGTTGGCGAGGAAGTATTTCATAAGCTATCGCAAACGGCATAAGCCCCGTTTTGTTTGTCCGCAGTCGAGCAAACCATAGTGAGCTACAATACATAGATGAATTGTAAAATTCTTTCCAAAAAAATTCCTTATTTTAATTTAATCGGCCGCATCGCAGCCAGCCATAAAACAAATATCTGGCTTGTGGGAGGCGTCTTACGGGACTTATTCCTAAGAAGGGAAAAGGATCTTATTGATTTTGATTTTTGCGTAGAGAAAAATGTTTTGGGTATAGTTAAGGAGTTCTCGAGAAAGATTTCATCTAAATTCATAGTGCTTGATGAAGAAGAGGGCAGTTACAGGGTTATTCTTAAAAGGCCTTCAAAAATTTATACCTATGATTTTACGCTGATGAGAGGAAAAGATTTTACCGAGGATTTGTATCTGCGCGATTTTACCATAAACATGCTTGCCGTGAATGTTTTGGATAAAAAAAATCACATCATAGATAACTTTGGCTCTAAAGAAGACCTTCGAAAGAAGCTGATTAGAACCGCCAACGAGGATGTCTTACGCCAGGATCCTTTACGCATCTTAAGAGGTTTTTCTTTTATGGTAAACTATGGCTTTAAAATAGATAAAAATACGCAAAAAGCCTGTGTTCGATATAAGAAGCTGTTAAAAAAAGTTTCTGGCGAACGCATAAATGAGGAGCTTTTTAAAATATTCGCTTGCCCGCATTCTTATGATGCCATAAAGCGCATGGAAGAACTAAGGATAATCGATGAAGTTATTCCCCAAATTTCTAAGACAAGGAATGTCTATCAGGGCGGATTTCATCATTTAGATGTTTGGAAGCATTCCCTCGAAGCACTTCGTGAATTTGAATTGCTTTATCGTAAATACCTGGTGCATAAAAAAGAAATACTTGAATATCTTAATGAGCCTCTTGCAGAAAATCGGTCGCGCGCGCAGATTATAAAAATAGCCTGCCTTCTGCATGACATCGGTAAACCTATTGCCAAGAATAAAAAAGGAAACCGCACGATATTTCATACTCATGAGAAAATTGGAAGGGACCTTTCGGAAAATATTTCAAAAAAAATTAAACTTTCTCTTCGGGAAAAAGAAGTTTTAAAGAAGCTGATTTTCTGGCACCTTCGGCCGGGATATTTGGCTGACCAGGCTCCGCCCACAAAAAGGGCAATTTATCATTTCTTTCGTGATACCCAAGAGGAAGGTATTTCCGTTATACTTCTTTCGCTCTCTGACTGGCGGGCGACGCGCGGGCCTCTCACTAACTTGAAAAAAAGAAAAAAACATGAAAGAGTCATGTTTAATTTGATAGACCATTACCTTGAGGAAAAGAAAAAAAAGCCTCTGCCAAAGCTAATTGATGGTTATGATGTAATGAAAAAGTTCAACCTCGCACCAGGTGCATTAATAGGAGAAATTCTTAAAAAGGTCAAGGAAGAGCAAGCGCTTTCTAAAGTAAAAACAAAATCCGATGCCTATCGCGTGGCTAAACGCATAGTAAAAAATGTGTAATGCAATGCACAGATGATAACAGATAATATCTGTGATCATCTGTTTACTAATCTGTGATTATCTGTGAGTGAGCGGAGCGAGCATGAAAATAAAAAATACGGAAATTATCATAACAAAAGGTGATATTACCGAGTCTAATGTTGAGGCAATAGTAAATGCCGCGAATAACAAATTTTATATGGGCGGGGGAGTTGCCGGTGCAATTAAGAAAAAAGGCGGAAGCCTCATCGAAGAAGAAGCCATAAAACAAGGCCCGGTTGAAGTCGGAGAAGCGGTTATAACGCAAGCCGGTGCCTTAAAAGCAAAATACGTCATTCACGCCGCAACTATGAAAATGGATTTTAAAACGGATGAAGGCATAATACGAAAGGCTACGTATAACACTCTTAAACTAGCTCAAGAGAAAAAAATAAGTTCAATTGCCTTTTGCGCTTTAGGCTGCGGAGTGGGTGGTTTTTCTTACGAGGCTGCTTCAAAAATTATGGCACAGGAAGTTTTCAGGTATTTGCAGGCCGCAGCGCAGCCTACGCTTAAGAAAATTGAATTTGTATTATTCTCGGAAGAGGCTGTAAAAATATTTCAAAAAAATATTGAAGATTATCTGAAACATATTACAGGTAAGCTTCGCGAGGGCCCATTCCTTACAGTTGATGGCATAGTAGAGCTTGATAATGGAATTGTAATGATAGAGCGTATAAATCCGCCTTCGGGCTGGGCGCTTCCCGGAGGATTTGTCGATTATGGAGAAACAGTCGAGGCGGCAGTTAAACGTGAGGTAAAAGAAGAAACTAATCTTGATTTTTCGGATTTTAAATTACTTGGAGTTTATTCTGACCCCAAAAGAGATGCGCGGTTTCACACTGTTTCTACCGTATTTTACGGAAAAGGCAAAGGTAAGCTTAAGGCAGCTTCCGATGCCAAGAATGTAAAAATATATACGGTTGATTCGCTTCCCGAAAAAATCGCTTTTGACCACAGGCAGATAATTGAAGACTATAAAAAAAGAATAGATAAAATTGGATAACTGCTAACAAACATTCAAAATCTCTTAGGTATGATTTTATGGGTTGCGTCAAACGGTTGCGGTTACGCTACTCGTTTCGTCTATCGTCTTACGTATGACGTAAAACGCAACCGTAACTAGCCGCGCAACCGCTAGATGAATAACGCAACCAATAAATATTATGTTGCAAACTGATCTTATTCGATACCTAAAAGGCGTTGGGCCGAAAAAGGAAGAAATATTTAACAAAGTAGGCATTTATACTTTAGATGACATATTGCATTATTTTCCATTTCGATACGAAGACCGGCGTAACTTCAAAAAGATAAAAGACATAAAAGAAAACGAATTTTGCGTAATAAAAGGGAAAATACTTGCCAGAAACCTGAAAAAGATGCCTTATTTTTTACACGCAAAAAGGGTAAAAAACATATTAGAGATTGCAATAAGCGATGACACTGCTGTTACTCATTGTACGTGGTTCAATCAGGGTTATCTCTATGACAAAATGACCATCGGCGATACTTTGATTGTTTACGGTAAACCCAGAGCGCATGATGGTAAATTAAAGCTTATCTCGCCTGAGTTTGAAATCTTTGAAGAAGGGGAAGACTCGCTTAACCTTGGCAGGATTGTGGGCGTTTATAGCTCAACGCAGAATTTAGGCCAAAAATTTATCAGAAAAACCATTTCACTTGCTCTGGAAAATCTTAATGCAGAAACCAAAGATTCGTTGCCTTTCGATATAAGGCGCGGCAAGAATTTTCCTAACATCGCCCAAGCGCTTAAAGCTATTCATTTTCCGCAGTCTTTCGAAGAGGCAGAAAAATCACGGGAGAGATTTATCTTTGAGGAATTATTTTTTTCGCAAATTCTGGTGTATCTGCGCAAAGCCAAACACCGAAGCCAAATCGCCAGCCCTTTTAAAATAAATGCAGAGTTGATTGAAAAATTGAAACAGAATCTCAAATTTTCTTTGACAGCCTCTCAGGATAAAGTTTTAAGTGAGATTCTTGAAGATCTTCAGAAAAACTATCCCATGCACAGGCTGCTTCAGGGCGATGTAGGCTGCGGTAAAACAGTAGTTTGCGCATTTGCTGTAGCTTGCGCTGTATCTTCGGGATTCCAGGCAGCATTCATGGTTCCCACGGAAATACTTGCCTATCAGCACACGGAAACTCTCCGGAATTTTTTTGACGGTTTCGGTTACAGGATAGAGGTGCTGGTTGCTTCATTATCAAAAAAAGAAATTGAAAAAATACACAAAGAGCTTCTTGACGGAAAAATAGATATTGTTATCGGCACGCACGCCCTTCTTTCGGATGAAGTGGCCTTTAAGAATTTAAGATTAGTGGCTATTGATGAGCAGCATAAGTTTGGCGTGGCACAACGCGCGCTTTTACCTAAAAAAGGGATAAATCCTCATTATCTTATAATGAGCGCAACTCCTATACCGAGAAGCCTGGCGCTTTCTTTGTATGGAGACCTGGATTTATCGGTTATCACAGAGTTGCCTAAAGGCCGCATTGCGCCTAAAACTATGTGGGTTAGGGAAGATAAACGGCCGTGGGTTTATGATTTTATAAAAGAAAAAGTATCGGCCGGCCGGCAAGCTTATATAATTTATCCCGTAATTGAGGAGAATGAAGACGAGGACTTGAGGTCCTTAGAGGTTATGTATGGAAAATTAAAAAAGAAATTTTCAAAATTTAAAATAGGAATGTTTCATGGGCGCCTTAAGCCGCAACAAAAACTTTCTGTGATAAATGAATTTCGCGAAGGCAAAATTGATATATTAGTTTCTACTACTGTCGTAGAGGTAGGCGTAAATGTTCTGAATGCTACAGTGATGGTAGTTGAAAACCCGGAAAGATTCGGCCTTGCACAACTGCATCAGCTTCGCGGGAGGATTCAGCGTTCAACACACGCGCCGTATTTTATTCTTCTAAGCGGGAATGAAATTTGTGAAGAAGTTTCACAAAGGCTTAAAGCGCTGGAAGAGTCAAATGATGGTTTCCGGATAGCGGAAGAAGACCTAAAGTTAAGAGGGCCGGGAGATTTCTTTGGCCGTATGCAGCATGGCCTGCCGGATTTAAGGATAGCAAATCCCTTACGGGATATAGAGCTGCTCAAAGAGGCGCGTGTTTTTGCGTATAAGATAATAAAAAACGATCCACAGCTGCAAAAGCCCGAACATCGTTTCATAAGGGAGCGTATTGACTCTTTGTTCGGCGCGCTAAAGGATTCATTCAGTTTATTGAAAAATAACACAGATGATCACAGATTGAAAATCACAAATGATCACCGATAAAAATATTCGTCAAACGGTTGCGGTTACGCGACTCGTCACGGTTGCGGTTTACGTAAAACGTTTGACGATAGACGAAACGAGTAGCGCAACCGATTGACGAAGGACGACATGTTAAATCTGTATAAAAAATAATAAAAATGAGGATAATACTAGGGAACTTAAAAGGACGGGTAATAGCTGTTCCGTCCGGGATAAGGCCGGTATCCAACATAGTAAAAAAGGCCTGTTTCGATATTTTAAAAGGCGAAATCGAAGATAAGCGTATTTTAGAGCTTTTTGCCGGTAGCGGCGCCTTAGGCATAGAGGCCCTTTCTCAGGGTGCGAAAGAGGCTGTATTTGTAGATGTGAAGCCGGAATGTATAAGGGCAATAAAAGAGAACATATTCTCTCTGGGTATTTCCGAAAAAGCCAAGGTGCATCTCAAGGATGCTGCCAGCGCGATAAACGATTTCTATGTATATAGGGAGAAATTCGACCTTATTTTCCTTGACCCGCCTTACCATGAGGCAAAACTCATAAATACCTTGCAAAATTTAGCGGATTATGATATATTGACCCCTTCCGGATACATAGTGAGCCTTTGCTATATCAAGGATGAGTATACAAAAAACAGCGAGAAGTTTTCTGTTATTTTAGAGAAAAAGTACGGCCAAACATTACTCCTGGTGTATGCGAAGAAGGAGGCGTAAAATAGTGAAAATAGCAATTTATCCGGGTACATTCGACCCCATTACCAACGGCCATATAGATATTATAAAAAGAGCTTCTTGTATTTTTGAAAGTGTAATTGTGGCTGTCGTGAAGAACCCCTCAAAGGATACCCTTTTTTCTTACCCTGAAAGGCTTGGCATGGTTAGTAGCGTTATTTGGGGCATAAAAGGCGTAAAAACAGAGGGATTTGATGGGCTTGTAGTTGATTTCGCTAAAAAGAAGAAAGCAAAGGTAATTGTGAGAGGATTACGTATGATATCAGATTTTGAATACGAATTCCAAATGGCTTTAACCAACCGCAGCCTTTCATCCAGCATAGAAACTATTTTTCTTATGCCGCATCCATATTACTCTTATATTTCTTCACGGCTTATAAAAGAAGCAGCTTCTTTAGGCGCAGACCTTAAGCAATTTTTGCCCCGCAAGGCATTAGAAAACCTAAAAAAAATACAAAAACAGAATTAGTTTCTAATATTCCAATTTTCGTTTTTATATGAAAAACAAAAACCATGCGAATAGAAGTAAGCAAAATAAAAGAAGAAGAAATAGAATTAATAGAAGATACTGATGCTAGCAGTTGGGATTTATCCAGTTTTGATGTCAAGTTCACCGGCAAAATTCATCTGCGTTGCATTTTTAGCCGCATCGGCCAAGAAATCATTGTAAATGCCGAGGCGACAAGCAATAGAGAGATTCTCTGTTCGCGTTGCCTAACAGAAACACATCAGACGGTCAAACAGGATTTTAAGCTTTTTTTTAACGTAAACGATTTGGGAAATATTTTGGACATAGACAACGCGCTTCGCGAAGAATTGCTTCTTAATTTTCCCATGAAAGTTTTATGTTCGCCAGCCTGCAAGGGGCTTTGTGCAGGCTGCAATGCGAATTTGAATATTGAGGAATGCAGGTGCAAAAACAGATAATAATTGTTACCCCTTCGCGCCCATATATCGTTAAATTTTCCTGTTTGGAAAACAAACAGGAAAATTTAGACGAAGCGCTTCGGGGTTAATTTTCTGCCTTCGGCAGAAAATTAAGGAGGTTTTAAAATGGCTCTTCCTAAAAGACAACATTCAAGATCGAGAACCAGAAAGAAGCTAACACACAATAAGATTTATGCTCCCATGCTTGTTGAGTGCAGGGAATGTCATAAGCTTAAAATAGCTCATATGGTTTGCCCATTCTGCGGCTACTACGGCGGCCGTGAAGTAATAAAGAT
>Ga0265297_10007657_pt1 | contig 14834 bp, 6 predicted proteins | sample Munlanlwell13791_FD_192502 | JGI IMG/M metagenome (GOLD analysis project Ga0265297, IMG submission 192502) | Leachate microbial communities from a municipal landfill in Southern Ontario, Canada - Leachate well 137-91 | ecosystem: Engineered > Solid waste > Landfill > Unclassified | place... | reverse complement strand
CAGGTGGCGCGGCAGCACGCGCTCGAACAGCGGCACCGGCCAGGTTTCCAGCGCCTCGGGCATCAGGGTGTGGTTGGTGTAGGCGAAGGTGCGCGTGGTGATGTCCCAGGCGCGCGACCATTCGAAGTGATGCTGGTCGATCAGGATGCGCATCAGTTCGGGCACGGCGATGGCCGGATGCGTGTCGTTGAGCTGCACCGCCACCTTGTCCGGCAGGCTGTCGAGCGGCGTGCCCGATTTGGCGAAGCGGTAGAGCATGTCCTGCAGCGAGGCGGAGACGAAGAAGTACTGCTGCTTGAGCCGCAGTTCGCGGCCCATTTCGGTGGTGTCGTCGGGATAGAGCACCTTCGACAGGTTCTCGGATTCGTTCTTGTCTTCCACCGCGGCGATGTAGTTGCCCTCGTTGAAGTACTTGAGGTCGAAGTCGCGGCTGGCCTTCGCCGCCCACAGCCGCATGTTGTTCACGGTGCCGGTGTCGTAGCCGGGAATCGGGTAATCGTAGGCCATCGCCATGACGTCGTCGGTGTCGACCCACTGATGGTTCTTCTGCCCGTGCTCGTCGGCGTAATCGACGACGCGGCCGTGGAACTTCACCTGGTACAGCACTTCGGCGCGCGGGAATTCCCATGGATTGCCGTAGCGCAGCCAGTTGTCCGGATGCTCGACCTGCTGGCCTTCCTCGATGCCCTGGTGGAACATGCCGTATTCGTAGCGGATGCCGTAGCCGTAACCGGCGATGCCCATGGTCGCCATCGAGTCGAGGAAGCAGGCGGCCAGCCGCCCGAGACCGCCGTTGCCCAGCGCCGCGTCCTGCTCCATTTCGCGGATGTCGTCGAGGTCGAGCCCCATGTCCGCGAAGGCCTCGCGAAACTGCCTGTCGCAGCACAGGTTCAGCATGCCGTTGACCAGCGTGCGGCCCATGAGGAATTCCATGGAGAGGTAATAGACGCGCTTGCGGTCCTGCAGGTAGTAGCTGCGCATGGTTTCCATCCAGCGCTCGATCATGCGTTCGCGCAGCACCGCGGCGGCGCTGTAGAACCAGTCGCGGTCGGTGGCGGTGATGGGGTCCTTGCCGATCGAGTAGGTCAGCCGGTGGTGCAGCGAACGCTCGATCGAGGCGGTGTCGAGGCCCGGATGATCGATTTCGGGCAAGGTGGCAGGCTTTTTCATGGCAGGCTCCCGCGGAGATACGCTGGGAGCATGATACTCGCCGCGCCGCAATCCGCCGACAAGGAATCTCCGGCGGTGGGCTTATGCGAGGAAAACGGTCTGCAGAACCGCTACGGTATCGCCGGATGGCTGCGCGCCCTTCCCCCCCCCCATTGCCACCCACCTTCATGCCTTGGAGTATGCTGCAAGCACGCGTGCTGCAATACAATATGCACAAAGCAATATGCAAGGCGGCTACAATGAATCCTTCGGCATTACATGATTTGGACGTCATAACACCGCTGAACGCCGCCAGGCCGCCGGTGAAGGGCCGGGCAGCGTGAAACCCGCATTGACCCTCGGGCTGCGCGGTCGCCTGTTCATGCTGCTGCTGGCGGCGTTTGCGATCGTGGCGAGCCTGATCGCCTGGCATGGGGTCAAGGATCGCGACGAGCGGCTGCGTACTGCCTCGGAACATCTGCTGTCCGACGCGAGAACGATCGCTGCCCGCCAGCAGTCCATTGCCGCGAATGCCGATGCGACCCTGACCGGCCTGATGCTGAGACCGGAATTGCGTCCCGACGCGCCCGCCGAGGCCTGCGACAAGTTCCTTGTGGCGCTGATCAAGGTGCAGCCGGAGTTCATCCAGGCCGCGCGGACGCTGCCGAGCGGCGAGCTCGCTTGTGCAGCGGTTCCAGGCACGGACCACGTCAGCTTTGCCGACCGCAACTGGTTCCGGGCGGCTCTCAAGTCGCACGGAATGGTCGTCAGCGAGGTCGTCACGGGGAAAGTCCTCAACATACCGATCATCGTTTTCGCCAAGGCCATGCGCGACGAGGCCGGGAGTGTGACGGGTGTCCTCTTCGTGTCGCTGAACCTCCGATGGCTGCACCGCGAACTGACGACCGCCCGCCTGCCTGAGGGTGCAAGGCTGACCGTGGTGGATACCAAGGGCACGGTCGCCGTGCGCCACCCCGATCCCAATCGATGGATCGGCAAGAGTGTCAGCCATCTGCCCGTGTTTCAGCGCATTCAGGCCGCGGGCGGCGAAGGCGTTGCAGAGGATTCAGGCCTCGACGGAGAGCTCACGCTGTTCGCTTTCACGACCCTGCTGAATACGGTAACCGGCCCCCTGCGTGTAACGCTGGCGGTGCCCAAGACAGTGGTCGAGGCTCCCGTGCGGCGTGCGGCCGTGGTCAGTCTCGGCATTACCCTCGCGGTGCTGCTCGCCACGCTGGGCCTGGTGGTCTGGGGCAGCGGCCGGCTGGTGGTGCGCCCGCTGCTGACGCTGTCGAAAGCCGCGGCGCGCTTCAGCGCCGGCGACCTGAGCGTCCGCACCGGCCTGCCGCACACCAGCGACGAGATCGGATGGCTGGCGCGGACCCTGGATGAAACCGCTGCCCGCATCGAGAGCAGGGAGCGCATGTTGGCCCAGGCTAACCGCGCCCTGCGGGTCCTCTCCGCGGGGAACCGGACCATGCTGCACGGGCATGACGAGCCGGGATTGCTGCAGGACATGTGCCGCGCCATCGTCGAGGCCGGAGATTACCGCATGGCCTGGGTGGGTTATGCCGAAAACGACAAGCGGGTGCGCGTGGCGGGATCCTGGGGAGGCGCGCCGGAGTTTCTCGACCATCTCGACATCACCTGGGACGAAGCGCCGTCGGGCCGCGGGCCTACTGGCGCCGCCATCCGCCACGGCATCCCCGTCGCCTGCTGCAATGCACAGATGGACCCCGACTACCGGCCCTGGATGGAACAGGCGCAACGATTCGGCTATGCCTCCTCGCTGTCCCTGCCGTTGCGGGAGGACGGCACCGTCATCGGCGCGCTCAACATCTATGCCGCGGAGCAGGATGCCTTCGGCGAGGATGTGGTCGAGCTGCTCAGCGAAGCGGCGGCCGACCTCGCCTATGGCATCGGCATGCAGCGGGCGAAAGCGGCGCATGAACGCACCCAAACCGCACTGAAGCAGATGGAAAGGCAGAATACGCTGATCCTTGACGCCACCGGCGACGGCATCTATGGCCTCGACCGGGAAGGACGGGCCACCTTCATCAATCCGGCCGGCGCAGCGATGCTGCAACGGACGGCGGCAGAGATCGTCGGCCAGACCATGCACGACCTCAACCACCACACGCGAGCCGACGGCACTCCGTATCCGCGGGAAGAATGCCCGGTCTATGCGACCTTACGGGACGGCGCCGTCCGCTGCGTAGCGGATGAAGTGTTCTGGAAAGCAGACGGCACGAGTTTTCCCGTCGAGTACGTCAGCACGCCGATGCGCGACGAAGCAGGCCGGCTGATCGGCGCGGTGGCAAGCTTCCGCGACACCACCGAGCGCAAGCGGGCCGAAGAGGCCTTGCGCGAAAGCGAAGCCTTCACCAAGGCTGTTCTCGACAGTCTCCCCATCGGCATCGCGGTGAACTCGGTCGATCCGACAGTGAATTTCAGCTATATCAACGACAACTTTCCCAGGTATTACCGGACGACGCGGGAGGCGCTTGCCGACCCGGATGCTTTCTGGAATGCCGTTTACGAAGATCCGGAGTTCCGGCAACAGATCAGGGAGCGGGTGCTGGCGGATTGCGCCAGCGGAGATGTCGAGCGCATGGAATGGGTGGATGTGCCGATCACCCGCAAGGAAGAACCGACCACCTACATCACGGCCAGAGACCTTCCGGTACCCGGCCGCCCGTTGATGATCTCGCTGGTATGGGACGTTACCGAGCGCAAGGCTGCAGAGGCGCAACTGCGCAAGCTCTCCCTGGCCGTTGAGCAGAGCCCCGAGAGCATTGCCATCACCAACCTCGATGCCGAGATCGAATACGTCAACGAAGCCTTCGTCCGCAACACAGGCTACAGCCGGGAGGAAGTGATCGGCCAGAACCCGCGCATCCTGCATTCGGGCAAGACCCCGCCCGAAACCCATCTCGAAATGTGGGCTGCACTGTCCCGGGGCCAGCCGTGGAAGGGCGAGTTCTGCAACAAGCGCAAGGACGGCAGCGAATATGTCGAGTTCGCCATCATCACGCCGCTGCGCCAGCCTGACGGAACCATCACGCACTACGTCGCGGTGAAGGAAGACATCACCGAGAAAAAGCGCACGGGCGATGAACTGGACGAGTACCGACACCGCCTTGAAGAAAAGGTAAAGACGCGCACGCAGCAACTGGCGGGGGCCAAGGCGGAGGCGGAAGCCGCCAACCAGGCCAAGAGCGCCTTCGTCGCCAACATGAGCCACGAGATCCGCACGCCGCTCAACGCCATCCTGGGCCTCACCTATCTCTTGCAGCGCGGGGCGGATCCGGCGCAGATGGACAAGGTGGCCAAAATTCGCGGCGCTTCCCAGCATCTGCTCTCGGTGATCAACGACATCCTCGACTTTTCCAAGATCGAGGCCGGCAAGCTCGGCCTCAATGTCGTCGACTTCGCGTTGGGTCGCATGCTGGACAACATCGTTTCCATGATCGGACCGCGGCTGCGCGACAAGCAACTGCAACTGGTGATAGACCGCGACGCATTGCCGCCGGTGCTGACCGGCGATTCCACGCGGCTGGCGCAGTGCCTGCTCAACTACCTGTCCAATGCCGTCAAGTTTACCGAGCGCGGCACCATCACCGTGCGGCTCTCCAAGGTCGAGGAAACGGACAGCGATCTGCTGGTGCGCTTCGAGGTTGCCGATACCGGCATCGGCATCTCCCGCCAGAACCAGGCACACCTGTTCGAGGCATTCGAGCAGGCCGATGCCTCCACCACGCGCCGCTACGGCGGGACGGGCCTGGGCCTCGCCATCAACCGGCGGCTGGCGCACCTGATGGGCGGAGAAGTCGGCGTTGACAGCACGCCGGGTCGGGGCAGCAACTTCTGGTTCACCGCGCGTGTGGGCAAGAGCCGCTACACCGTGTCCGAACTGGCCGAGGCGCCGACGGTGCCCGAGGATACCGTGCGCAGCCTGCGGACCGGCGCTCGCATCCTGCTGGCCGAGGACAACCTCATCAACCAGGAAGTGGCGATGGAACTGCTGACCGAAGCCGGCCTCAAGGTGGAGGTGGCCAACGACGGCCGCGAGGCGCTGGAGAAGGCGCGCAGCGGAAGCTACGATCTGGTGCTTATGGACATCCAGATGCCGAATATGGATGGCCTCGAAGCCACCCGTGCCATCCGCCGGATTCCCGGCCTGGAGGCGCTGCCCATCCTGGCGATGACCGCCAATGTCTTCGACGAGGACCGCGAGCACTGCATCGCCGCCGGCATGAACGATTTCGTCGCCAAACCGGTCGATCCGCAGCAGCTCTTCAGCGCGCTGTTGCGCTGGCTGCCGGACCTGGCGCTGGAAGCGCCTGTCGCCGCATCGCCAGCGCCGACTCTTGCGGCACTGCCCGCCATCGCCGGCCTCGACGCGGCGCAGGGCCTCAGGACGCTGAACGGCCATGTCGCCTCCTACACCCAATTGCTGCGTCGCTATGCGACCGCTCATGCCGGCGACATGACCAGGCTGCGCGCGCGGCTGGCCACGAGCGAGCGTGAAGAAGCGCGGCGCATCGCCCACACGCTCAAGGGCAGCTCGGGCAACCTGGGGGCGACCACGGTGCAGCGCATGGCGGCGGAACTGGAGGCGGCGTTGAAGCAAGGCGAAGACGCGGCGCAGATCGAAGCGCTGGTGGCCGCTGCGGAAGCCGAGCTGCAAACCCTGACCACGGCGATCCTCGCCGCCCTGCCCGAGGAGCCTGCGGCGGCGCCTGTCGAGGCGGACTGGGCGGTGGTGCGCCGGGTGCTCGACGAGCTGGAGCCGCTGCTGGCGGCCTCCAGCATGCATGCCAACGATCTGTTCGAGGAAAACGCGGCACAACTCGAGGCCGCGCTCGGACAGCGGGGAGTGTCGCTGGCGCTGCGCATCAGGGGCTTTCTCTACCCCGAGGCGCTCGAAACCATCCGCGAGGCGCGGGCGGAACATGCAGAACTGGGAGGCGGACTATGAAAACCTTGGCAGCAACGGGCAGTGTTTTTCTCCTCCTCTTGTCGGGCGCGCCTGCCTTTGCGGGCGGGCTATCCACCCCGGGCCAGGGCGCACGCGCCCTGGGCATGGCGAGCGCATTCACTGCAGTCGCGGACGACGGATCGGCCGTCTACTACAACCCGGCCGGGATCAGTCAGATCGATGGAACCGTGCTCGCGGCAGGGCTGGCCGCGATCTCACCCGAGCTGCGCTACACGACGGCCGGCGGCGCAAACGAGACCAGCGACAAGAAAGCCCTCGCCCCGGCATTCTTCCTTACCCGCCGCCTGACGGACAAACTCAGCGCCGGCCTTGGGGTCTATGCGCCCTATGCCCGGGATGCGGAACTTCAGGACGACCTCGTCAACGGCTTCGCCTGGCAGCGGTCGAAGATGGTGAGAACCGACCTCAGCGCCGTCGCTTCCTGGAAAATGAACGATACGTTTTCCTTCGGCGGAGGACTGGTCGCGGGCTTCAGCCAGGTGGATCGGTCGATCCCGGCTGGCCCCGGCGTGAGAATCGCCGACAAGGTCGACGGCACGGGCTTCGGCGGCATCGTCGGACTGCTGTGGAAAGCCGGCGACCGCCTCACGGCAGGCGCCACGTACCGCAGCGGAATGTCCATCGATCATGACGGCCAAAGGACCATGACCATCGCCGGAGTCGCCACCACGAGCAACGCGCGGGCGGAAGTCCGCTATCCGGCATCGTTCGGTCTCGGCATCGCCTTCGCCCCGTCGGAAAACCTGACCCTGGCCCTGGATGTGGACTGGTACGGATGGAGCTCGATGGATCAGGTGACGACAAGGACGGACATCTGGCCCGATTCCACCACCCAACTCAAGGCGGGAAACAGCCGGGATGTCAGGATCGGCGGCGAATACAGGCTGCCGGCGGGCTGGAGCCTGCGGGCAGGCTATGCCTATATCCAGGGCGCGTTTCCCAATACCCATATCACTCCTTCACAGCCGGACGGAGACGGCCATGAGCTGGCTCTGGGAGCAGGCAGGATAGTGGGGAACTGGCGCATCGATTTTGCCTACCAGAATACCGTCGCTCGCGAGCAGGATGGCGCGGGCAACATTTTCGGCTATAACGGAAAACAGAACATCAGGCAGCACGTGCTCGGACTCACGGCCGGGTACAGGTTCTGACGGGGCAGGTGCAGGGACATGGAAAACCCGGAAATCGTCAACATCGCCAAAGCCGGCATGTGGCTGGGAGAGGACGGTATCGTCCGTATCATCTGGGTTCCCGGCGCAGAAGTGACGCTGGAGGACGCCGAGGAGAGCATGGCGGCCTGGGTGAAGATCAGCCAGGGCAAGAGGCGACCGATGGTCGTCGACACCGCCACGATGAAGTCACTTGCCAGGGAAGCCCGCCACCTCTATGCAAGCGAACGGGCCGCGAAGGTCGCCTGCGCGGTGGGCATCGTCGTCGGAACGCCTGTCAGCCGGGTACTCGGCAACTTCTACCTCGGCCTCAGCAACCCCCTCCTGCCGACCCGCCTGTTCGATTCGGAAGATGAAGCACTTGAGTGGCTGAAGGGATATCTCGAGTGAGCTCGACGCTCAGGAACATCGAAGACCCGAGGCTGGCGGAGGTACTCGAGGTCATCTTCAGGTTCGCGGCGGGCGACCTCAAGGCCAGGGGCACGCTTTCCGACGACAACAGCGCGTTGGACGGGGTCATGGCCGGCATCAACATTCTCGGCGAGGAACTGGAGGCCCAGCTTGCCGATAACAAGCGGGCGCTGCACTCCCTGGCGGAATCCGCAGATCAGCTCCGAGCCGTCTTCAATGCGGTGCAGGATGGAATCATTGTGGCGGATGTCCAGACCAAGCGGTTCCGAATGGTCAATGACGCGACTTGCCGCATGCTCGGATACGGCCCCGGCGACTTGCTCGCACTGGGGGTGGAAAACATTCATCCCGCGGAAGACCTCCCCGACGTCGCCCGTCAATTCGAGCTGCAGCTGAAAGGCGAAATCGGCCTCGCAACGCTGCGCGTGAAAAGAAAGAACGGCACCGTCTTCAATGCGGACATCAGTGCCGCTCCGGCAACGCTGGACGGACGACTCCATCTTATCGGCGTTTTCAGAGACATCACCGAGCGCATGCTGACGCAGCAGGCACTGTCCGACTCCGAAGCCCTGCTCAGGACCGTCTTCGACTCCGTGCAGGACGGGATCGTCGTAGCCGACGCCCGAACGCGGCGCTTCCGGATGGTCAATGCCTCGATGTGCAGCATGCTCGGCTATAGCGCTGACGAGTTGCTCGATCTGGGAATGGAGGGCATCCATCCCGCGGAAGGCCTCGCCTACGTCCGGGAACAATTCGCGCGCATGGCCAGTGGCGACGTCGGCGTCGCGCCGGATGTGCCGATGAAGCGGAAGGACGGCAGCGTCTTCTATGCCGATGCCAGCGCCGGTCCGATGACGGCCGGCGGCGTTGCCTGCCTCGTCGGCGTTTTCAGGGACATCACCGAACGCAAGCGCATGGATCGGGCGCTGCAGGAACGCAACGTCGAACTGGAAAAAGCCAAGGTGGCCGCCGAGGCCGCCAACATAGCGAAGAGCGCCTTCATCGCCAACATGAGCCACGAGATCCGCACGCCGCTCAACGCCATCCTCGGCCTCACCTATCTGCTGCAGCACGGCTCGGACCCCGGCCAGGCGGAGAAGGTCGACAAGATCCGGTCCGCCTCGCAGCATCTGCTCGCTATCATCAACGACGTCCTCGACTTCTCCATGATCGAGGCCGGCACGCTGGGCCTGGACGTCGCCGACTTCGCCGTGGGCCGCATGATCGACAACGTCGTATCGATGATCGCACCCAGGCTGCGCGACAAGCGGCTGCAACTGGTGGTTGACCGCGACGCGCTGCCGCCGGTGCTGGTCGGCGACTCAACCCGGCTGGCGCAGTGCCTGCTCAACTATCTGTCCAATGCCGTCAAGTTCACGGAGAGCGGCACCGTCACCGTGCGCCTTTCCAGCGTCGCGGAAACGGACAGGGACCTGCTGGTGCGCTTCGAGGTCGCCGACACCGGTATCGGCATTCCCCCCGCAGCCGTCGAACGCCTGTTCGCGAGCTTCGAGCAGGCCGACAATTCGATGACCCGAAAGTATGGAGGCGCCGGGCTGGGACTGGTTATCAACCGGCGGCTGGCGCAGCTGATGGGCGGAGAAGTCGGCGCCGACAGCACGCCGGGCAAGGGCAGCACCTTCTGGTTCACCGCGCTCCTGGGCAAGAGCCAGCACAGCCTGGTGGAACTGGACGAGGCCCCGGCACCCGAAGTGGCCGTGCGCGACCTGGAAACCGGCGCCCGCATCCTGCTGGCCGAGGACAACATAATCAACCAGGAGGTGGCGCTGGAACTGCTGACCCAGGCCGGGCTCGAGGTGGACGTGGCCAATGACGGCCGCGAGGCGCTGGAGAAGGCGCGCAGCGGCGACTACGGCCTGATCCTGATGGACATCCAGATGCCGAATATGGACGGCCTCGAAGCCACCCGCGCCATCCGTCGGCTTCCCGGCCTGGAGGCACTGCCCATCCTGGCGATGACCGCCAACGTCTTCGACGAGGACCGCGCGCGCTGCATCGCCGCCGGCATGAACGACTTCGTCGCCAAGCCGGTCGATCCGCAGCAGCTCTTCGGTGCCTTGCTGCGCTGGCTGCCGGCCCTGGCGCTCGCCGCCCCGCCGACGCCGGCGGCGCCCGTCCCTTCGGGAACTCGTGCGGCGGCGGAAGGCGAGGCGGGGGGCATCGCCGGACTACCGGCCATCGCCGGCCTCGACGCCGCGCAGGGCCTCGCGACGCTGAACGGCAATGTCGCCGCCTATACCCGATTGCTGCGCCGCTTTGCGACCGACCATGGCAGCGACCTCTCCAGGCTGCGGGCGCTGCCGCGCGAACCGCCATCCGCGGGATATCAGGACGAGGCGCGACGCATAGCCCATACGCTCAAGGGCGCCGCGGGCAACCTGGGGGCGACCACGGTGCAGCGCCTCGCGGCGGAATTGGAGGCGATGTTGAAGCAAGGCGTCGATGCGGCGCGGATAGAGCCGCTGGCCGCCGCCATGGACGCCGAGCTGCAGCGCCTCACCGCGGAGATCCTCGCCGCCCTGCCCGAGCAGGGCGCGGCCGCGTCGGTCGACGTAGACTGGGCCAAGGTACGCGGGGTGCTCGACGAACTGGAGCCGCTGCTGGTGGCCTCCAGCATGGGCGCCAACGATCTGTTCGAGGACAATGCGGCCCTGCTCAAGGCCGCGCTCGGCCCCTTGGGCGAGTCGCTGGAATTGTGCGTCGAGGGATTCCTTTATCCAGAGGCGCTCGAAATCGTGCGCGATGCACGGGCAAGGCATGGGGAAGCGGAGGGGAAAGTCTGAATGAGCACCGAGGCGACAACACAAGCGGCACGCCAGACCATCCTGGCGGTGGACGACGACCCCGGCAACCTCGGCATCCTGCGCCGGCTGCTGCACCCGAATTACAACGTGCTGGCCGCGCCCTCGGGCGAGCGCGCGCTGGCCATCGCCGCAGGCGAGCCGAAGCCGGACCTGATCCTGCTCGACGTGCTGATGCCGGGCATGGACGGCTATGCCGTGCTGGCGCGCTTGCGCGACATGCAGGCCACCCGCGACATCCCGGTGATCTTCGTTACCGGGCTCGATTCCATCGAGGACGAGGAAAGGGGCCTCGCCCTCGGCGCCGTGGATTACATCGCCAAGCCCTACCGCCCGCCGATCATGCTGGCGCGGGTGCAGATCCACCTCGAGCTCAAGCGCGCCCGCGACTGGCTGCGCGACCAGAATGCCTTTCTCGAAGCCGAAGTAGCGCGGCGCGAACAGATGCTGCACTCGGTGACCGCCGCCACCCGCGATGCCATCATCATGGTCGACGGTGACAGCCGCATCGCCTTCTGGAATCCTGCGGCGGAGAAAATGTTCGGCTACGCGGCGACGGAAGCACTCGGCCGCGAGCTGCACGCCCTGCTGGCACCGCCCCGCTATCGCAAGGCCATCGACCATGGGTTCGCGGGCTTCAAGGACACCGGCACCGGCGGCGCCGTGGGCACCACGACCGAGCTGTCCGCCCTGCGCAAGGACGGCACGGAATTCCCCGTGGAACTCTCGCTCGCGGCGGTCAGGCGCGAGAACGCGTGGTGGGGCGTGGGCACCGTGCGCGACATCACCGCGCGCAAGGCGCTCGATGACCAGCTCGCCCAGGCGCAGGCGCATCTGCTGCAATCCGACAAGCTCGCCGCGATCGGCCAGCTCGCCGCCGGGGTGGCGCACGAGATCAACAACCCGATCGGCTTCGTCAGCTCCAACATGAGCACGCTGGACCACTACATACAGGAAATTTCGGCAGTTCTGGATGCCTACGCCGCGCTGGGAGCGGCGGGCGCGGCAAACGAGACGGCGCTCGCCGCCGTGGAGGAACTCAAGCAGCAGAAGAATCTCGACTACATGCGCGGGGACATCAAGCAGCTGATGGCCGAATCGCAGGAAGGCCTGCAGCGCGTGCGCAAGATCGTGGCGGACCTCAAGAGCTTCTCGCACGTGGATGACGCCAACTGGAAGTGGGCCGACCTGCTCGCCGGGCTGGAGTCCACGCTCAACATGGTCTGGAACGAGCTCAAGTACCACTGCACCGTACACAAGGAATACGGCGAACTGCCCGAGGTCTGGTGCCTGCCCTCGCAGCTCAATCAGGTGTTCATGAACCTGCTGGTCAACGCGGGCCAGGCCATCACCGGCAAGGGCGAGATCACCATCCGCACCGGGCAGCGCGGCGAAGAGGTCTTCATCGCCATCGCCGACACCGGCAGCGGCATTTCGCCGGAAGTCCGGGCCCGGCTGTTCGAGCCCTTCTTCACCACCAAACCGGCCGGCAAGGGCACCGGGCTCGGCCTCTCGCTCGCCTACAGCATCGTGCAGAAGCACGGCGGGCGCATCGAGGTCGACAGCACGGTCGGCAAGGGCACCACCTTCACCGTGTGGCTGCCGGTGAAAGCGCCGGCGGAAGCGCCCGCCACTGCCGGCAGCTGACATGGGAAGGGCAGAGACCGCAATGAGCACTGATACGACACGCCCGACGGCGCGCCCGACCATCCTGGCCGTCGATGACGACATCGGCAACCTTTCCGTCCTGGGCAGGCTGCTCCACAAGGATTACGACGTTCTCGCCGCGCCCTCCGGCGAGCGGGCACTGGCCATTGCCGCCGGCGAACCGAGGCCCGACCTGATCCTGCTCGACGTGCTGATGCAGGGCATGGACGGCTACGCCGTGCTGCGGCAACTGCGCGACAACCCGGCGACGCGCGACATTCCGGTGATCTTCGTTACCGGGCTCGATTCCATCGAGGAAGAGGAGAAGGGGCTCGTGCTCGGCGCCGTGGATTACATCGCCAAGCCCTACCGCCCGCCGATCGTGCTGGCGCGGGTGCGCACCCACCTCGAACTCAAGAGCGCGCGCGACCGGCTGAAAAACCAGAACGCCTATCTGGAGGCCGAGGTGGCGCGACGCACCCAGGACATCCTGCTGGTGCAGGACATCACCATCGACGCGCTGGCCGAACTGGCCGAGACGCGCGACCCGGAAACCGGCAACCACATCCGCCGCACCCGGGAATACGTGCGCATCCTCGCCATGCGTTTGCAGGGCAATCCACGCTACGCGGACTTCCTCACCCTCACCACCATCGAGCTGCTGACCAAGTCCGCCCCGTTGCACGACATCGGCAAGGTGGGCATCCCCGACCACATCCTGCTCAAACCGGGCAGGCTCGCCCCGGAGGAGTGGACCATCATGCAGACTCATGCGCGGATGGGCGCCAACGCGATCGAGCGCGCCATCGAGCACGCCGAGCGCCATGCCGCAAGGCCGGTGGCATTTCTCGCCCTGGCCCGGGAAATCGCCCATTGGCATCACGAGAAGTGGGATGGCAGCGGCTACCCGGACGGACTCGCGGGGGAGGCCATCCCGGTCTCGGCCCGGCTGATGGCGCTGGCGGATGTGTTCGACGCCCTGATCTCGCCGCGCGTCTACAAGGAGCCGATGCCCTTCGAGCGGGCCCGCGAAATCATCGTCGAGGGACGCGGCGGCCATTTCGAACCCGATGTGGTGGACGCCTTCCTCGCCGGCTTCGACGAATTCACGGCCATCGCCGGACACTACCGCGACGACGAAAAGACAACGGAAAAACAAGGCTGACTATTCCGTTTCATCGCCCCGGCAGCAGCGCTGCGCGCCACGCCTGCAGCTTCCTCTCGAACGACCAGGTCGCGTTGGCCGGGCTGGTCGAGGGCAGCACCAGAGCCTCGCCCCCAAGGCCCCGGCCTCGCGGATGCGCATGGCGAAACACCTGTCGTCTGCAGGACTCCGGTCAGCGAGGCCTTGCCCACGTACTGATGCGGACAGCTTGCGAGGCGTCCGCCCCATGCCTGTTTGACCTGGATCAACATCGTGGCCTAGGGGATGCGCAGAATGCCGTCATACATTGCGTCATGTCCCGGCAGCTGCAGACACGGCAAAACACCATTCCGTCCGGCCATGGATATCCGGTGTTGCGCCGCGCTTCGACTTCCGGCGCGGAAGGGGGCGGGTGGCTTCATGGCATTGCGCTTCAACGGCGAGACGTATTTCTTTCGCGACCAGGGCCAGTCCGACCTGTTGCGCCTGCGCCTGCTGCCGGAGTTGATCGAGCGTCGCCGCAATGCGAAAAGCCTGCGCCTGTGGAGCGCCGGCTGCGCCAGCGGCGAGGAAGCCTATTCCCTCGCCATGCTGGTGGATATGCTGTTGCCGGAGCACGAAGGCTGGGACATTTTCATCCTCGGCAGCGACATCGACCCGGCGGCACTGGTGAAGGCCCGCGATGGACGCTATGGCCAATGGTCGTTCCGCATGGTACCGCCCACGCTGCAACAACGCTATTTCCGGCCCACAGGCGACCAATGGGAGTTGGACGAACGCATCCGCCGCATGGTGAGATTCCATACCGGCGACTTGATCACCGAACCCTTCCCCGGCGGAGAGTTGCGCGACATGGACCTGATCCTGTGCCGTAACGTATTCATCTATTTCGACGCGCACGCCGTGAATGCAGTTGCGGAGAAGCTGGCCGCCACGCTGCGCGATGGCGGCTACCTGATGACCGGCCACACCGAGCTCATGGGTCATCGCATACGGAATCTGCAGAGCAGGCTGTTCGTAGAGGGCGTGGTGTATCGGCGCACTGCCGCCGGTATGCCGCTCCCCGCGGCAGTCTCGCCCGCAGTCCCGCCGGCGGCCCGCACCGCCCCTCCTCCCGCCGTTGCGCCATGCGCACCCGGCGCACCGCCGGCGACCGCGCCGGGTGCGGAAGGCCTGCTGGGGACGGCGCAGGAACTGGCCGACCGGGGCGAATACGAGAGTGCCGAACAAACCTGCCGCCAGGCGCTGAGCGTCGCCCCGCTCGCACCGGGGCCACATTTCCTGCTGGCGCAACTGGCACAGCTCAGGGGGGATTTCGAGCGGGCCGGGGAACTGCTGGACAAGACGCTCTATCTCGATCCCCGCAGCGTAGCCGCCACCCTGGAACTGGCGGCACTTTGCGAGCGTACCGAAAACCTGCGGCGCGCACAGTCCCTGCGGCGCGCGGCACTGGACATCGTGCGTGCGCTGCCCGGCGACGCGGTGGTCGA
>Ga0265297_10007656_pt1 | contig 14834 bp, 23 predicted proteins | sample Munlanlwell13791_FD_192502 | JGI IMG/M metagenome (GOLD analysis project Ga0265297, IMG submission 192502) | Leachate microbial communities from a municipal landfill in Southern Ontario, Canada - Leachate well 137-91 | ecosystem: Engineered > Solid waste > Landfill > Unclassified | place... | reverse complement strand
GAGTGGGCAGCCGTCAAGCGCGAGGGTGCGCAGGGAGAACAAGATGGCGTTCTTCCGTAAGAGGCCGGTCGTCATCGAGGCCCTACAGTTCACCCGCTACACGCTGGAACTGGCCCACTTCCTGCGGCGGGCCAACTACCACATCGACTATGCCGATGGCGGCGACCGTGCCGACGGAGTCCTCGTCATCACGACCCTTGAGGGCGACATGAGGGCCAACATCGGGGATTGGATCGTGCGGGGCCTGAAGGGCGAGTTCTACCCGGTTCGAGACGACATCTTCCGGCAGACCTATGAGGAGGTACTGGATGCCGACACCCCGTAGGTTCCAGACCGGCGACGTGGTGGTCTTCACCCGCCTGACGCTTCAGGACGTGCGGCAAGCGCCGCGCCGGCAGCGTCTCGCCACCATAGGGGGCTGGATCGTCAACTGTCTGATCTGCTTCGGGCAGTTCCTGGAACACGACCTCTGGTATCTGCTGCGCCACGGACACCACACCGGGCTATGCAACATCATCCACGTCGGGGTAGTGGTGTCTGACAGCGACGCACAGCCCCTCCTGGTGGAGTTTCAGTGCCCCGGGGGGTTACGTATAACCCCCCTGGTCGAAAGGCGCACCAGCGGCCACGGATGGCTCCTACCGCTGAAGGACCGCTACCGCACCCGGATACTGCACCGGAACGCCCTGACGTGGCTGGACCATGAGCGCGGAGCCAAGTACAACCTACTGGGTCTGCCGCTGGCGGTATTCCCGTGGGTACCGATTCTGCTGCGTCTCCTGATTCGGCTGCTGCGCAAGTGTGGCCTCAAGATGAGCTTCTGCTCCGAGGGGGTCGTGAGGCTGCTGCAGTTCTTGAACATCATGGACCCCTCGATGCCCGGGCTGCGGCGGCTGCGGGTGCAGTACAGATTTGGAAGGCGCTACAGAAGGGTGATGTCCTGGGTGCCGAACGCCTGCCGGATTGACCCCGACAGCTACAGCCCCGACGACGTGGCGCGGCTGATGATCTTCGACAAAAGCGAGGCGGTGCCCTTACCATGAAGAAATCGTTCGCCATCAACGATATAGTCATCTCACCCGACGGCTGCCGGGGTAAGGTCGTCCAAATCCTCATCACCGAGAAGCGGACGCGGTATGAGGTGATCTTTCCTATGGCTCTAAACAACGGCGACAGCCGCATCAGGGGCTGGTTCACCGCCAAAAAGCTCACCAAGGATAAGGGGGTACAGTTACCATGAAAAAGTGCATCTTTTTCTTTGCGATTCTACTGTACTTGTGCGCAACTACAGTAGTTACGTCCTGCCCCGGGGGCCACAACTTCGACTGGAATTCTCAACCCCACCTCGACACCGTGCCGGCCGCCATCGGCCACTGGGTACCACCCTCCGCGACATACGCCATTGACCCCGTGATCTACAACGCGACCGGCGACACAACCCCTATACCAGCATGGATTGCCCCGCTGGCGCTGGCGGACACGCAGGCCTCGATGGGCGAGATCACGCCCTACTGCAAAAACTTTTCCCTCACGCTGAGCGAAGGAAAGGAAAGCCCACAAATCTTTATTAAGTTCTACTACGGCCCCTGGACATCGAAAGGGACCGCCAACTTTGGGGGGTTCGTAACCCGCCCGTTTGCGGACGACCTACAGGTGATCGTCTACAAGGCGGCGTCTGGCGTCCTGAAGCCACCGACCTGCGCGCAGAACTACTCTGGTCTCGCGCAGGTGGAGGCCAAGAGCCGCGTCTTCTCGACCATCACCATCTGGCTGAACGTCTACCCCTATGTGGACTTCCGCCAGCAGATAGAGGCTCACCCCGAGCTGAACCTCGACTGGCGCGCCATCGCGCGCACCACACAGGGCAGCATCGCGTGGCACGAGCTGTTCCACGCCGTCGGGCTGAACGATGACCCCGTCGGCACGACCCCGGGCCTGATGGTCTACAAGTCCCGGCTGGCGCGGCCGAACCCGAATGAGCTGGATGTCTCGAAGTGGCTCTACAAGGAGCAGTAATGAAACTACGGATCGGCAAGCTCTACAACATCAAGTGGCTGGACGCCAGCTCCATCGACGGCGCGTGGTCCAAGATAGCGGGCCTGAAGCGCCAACTTCGGGCGGCGGACCACACGACGTTCTGGAGCGTGGGGTACCTGATAGGCTACAGCGCCCGATCCATCATGCTCTGTGGGGCGCGCGACAAACGCTGCGTGAAGGATATCCAGACCATCCCGCGCGGCTGCATCCTGAAGATCAGGAGGCTCAAATGACGAAGCCACCGCCGCGCAACATTGTCGATCCTCGCCCGAACCCCGACACGCCACGCGACCCACTGATGGACCTGCCGTGGCCCGACATCTTCACGGCCCTGCCCCATATGCCGGAGCGCGTCTATGTTGTGGGCTCTGGGCCGCAGGGGCTCGAACCCTCACGCTCCATACCCGAGAACGCCTACTGCCTGGCACTCAACAGCGCCATCTGCCTGTGGCGCAAGTGGGAGTGGTGGGTCTGCGGCGACCATCGCGTGATGGACACCGACTGGTGGTGCGACTTCACGGTCCACTTCCCGACCCGCACCCTCTACAGCGCACGGCTCGCCAACCGGATGCACACCGACCACACGATCTACCCCTGGCGCCGACCGGACTACTACTACCGCTACCACCCGGGCCTCACGGGGGCCAGCTTCAAGCCGGGCCAGCCCTGCCTGATACCCGGCATGTTGCGCAGCCTGACGGTGGCGGGCAGCGCCCTACAGTTCGCGTACTACAGCGGGGCGCGCGAGATTGTGCTGTGTGGCATCGATATGTACGGCAAGAAGCATTTTGACGGACACGAGAACCCTGATGACTGCTACAAGGCGAAATGGCCTTGGGCGGATAACCTCTCGAAGCTCTGCCGCGTGCTGGAGGGCGAGGGCCTCAAGATCACGAGCATCAGCAAGACAGCGCTAGAGGTGCCGGTGGTGGCCCCATGATAAGACAATGCGTAATATGTGGGTCTGATTTCCAGCCTCGTGGTCCGCAGAAGACTTGCGGCGTGGAGTGTAGGCGGATTCTCCGGCGCAACAACGCCACCAAGGATAACCACTCGGTTCGCGGTATGGAATATCGCCGCAGGTATTACGAGGAGGTGGTCAGACCAAAGACAAACGCAAAAAAAAGACCGCCCACTCTTTCACCAGAAGAAAGGATAGAACGGAAACGAGCCTCCGACCGGAAATACTACGCCAGGAACAGAGAAAAGTTGCTGGCGTACCACGAGTCCCGCAGACCAATATATAACACACAGCGCCGGGCGCGCTACCGTGATATCCCAGAACACAGAGAAAAAACTAAGGCCTACGTCCTTCGCCGCCAAGCGCTCCACCACAATGCGGACAAGAAACACCTACTGGAACTCCAGGGCGGGCGCTGTGCTTATTGCGGGTGCAATCTTAAGGCCCTGCCTCAACGGATGATACACATGGATCACGTAATGCCAAGGAGTCGTGGCGGCCCCAATGACCCCCTAAATTATATCTTGGCCTGTTCGCGCTGTAACGAACAGAAGAAGGACAAGCATCCCTTTGATTTCATCTGGCGGCGCGGAGTCTGCATTAACCCATGCGTCCTACCACAAGGCCACGCCCTCATGGAGCACCTCATAGAGGTCCAGTGCGCAATCGAGGACATGACCATGGAGAACCTATTATGAGCACGATGCGCACCGATCTCCCAGAGATTCACGTCCAGCAGCCGATCTTGCCCGGCTGCACTATACCAAATATCAGCCCCGCGTTGAAGGAGGGCAGGTTTCGCTTCCCCGAGACGGTCTTCGTGATCGCATCTGGACCGAATGGGCGCGGGTGCATGGACAAGATACCGCATCAAGCCCTGACCATCGCGCTTAATTCCTCTATCACGATACCGCGGAAGTTTACCTGGTGGCTCGCGTTCGATCACAAAAACGTGGCTTACCGATTCTGGGAGACCATCAACCTGCCCGAGACGCGGAAGATGTTTTCCGCCCGCCTGGTTAACCACATCACGCTTCAACCAAAGGTGCGAAAGATAACCCCCGACTGGTTTTTCACTTACCAGCCAAACTTGGTGTGTCCTACGAAACTTCATCCTAAATGGGAAACTACACCCAAAGGGGGATGTCTCATACCATATGTGTTGCGAGGCGGGGCCACTGTGAGCGGAATCGCTATCCAGTGGGCGCACTACGCGGGTGCCAAAAACGTGGTACTTGTCGGATGCGATATGACGGGGCGGGGGCATTTCGACTCATACATCAACCCAGACCCGTATGACCTTTGCGCTGGCGTCTGGCCGTGGGCGGGGGTACTGCAAAACCTCTGTGATGCGGTAGCCGAGAGGGGCACCCGGGTCTGGACCCTGAGCGACACGGCCCTCGATCTGCCGAGGTGGGAAGAATGAGTGATCTATTAATGGTGGAAGAGATCAAGAAGAGATTCAAGGAGCGCCTTGAGGCCGAGGAGCGGCTACTGAACCGGCAGGCCGCAGGTGAACTCACGTGGGGGCCGTACCACGGCCCTCACTCGCGCGGCGCCTGTTGGACAAACTACTACTACACCACGTGGGTGACACACTATGGCCACGGGCATCCCAAGGGACACTGTAAGTGGTGCGGGGAACCAACCCCCGGCCTGAAGCGCGCATGGCACACAGAGTGCGTGGAAGAGTTTCAGGCTATCCATTGGTGGAATACCTCGACGTGGATGCTTGACCGCGGACTTGGGAATAGCCATAGGACCCAGTGCGCCCTCTGTGGCGAGGAGTGTCGCCCCGAGTGGGATCACCGGCTGGCCCTCAGTCTTGCGGGCCACGATGTTACGGCTCACTTCCTGTCCAACATCCAGCCCCTGTGCCACAAGTGCCACGCCACCAAGACGGGCGAGGACCGCCGCAAGCTGAACCTGGCGCGCAAGAGGCAGCAAGAGGCCAAGCCCGCGGCCTCGTTATTCGAGGAGGGGCCATGACCACACCCGCCGACATCTTCACCTACATCGACCGCCGGCCACACCTTGACCCTATCTATATCTGCGGCTCCGGGCCAAGCCTCACGTCGGCGCTACCCCGTATTCCCAAGACCGCCACCACCATTGCGCTCAACAGTGCCATCAGGGCCGACCGCGAGTTCACGTTCTGGTTTGCGTTCGACCTCGGGATGATGAAGCTCTACCCCTGGTGGCACACCATCACGTTGCCCGACGAGACCTGTACCGTCTTCGGCATCGCGCTGGCGCAGGCCCACCTGCCGACCGAGGAGTGCCGAAGCGGCCGCATCCCGCTGCACTACAGCTTCCAGTACAGGGCGCGCATCAGCGGCCAGTACAACCGCGAGATCATGGGCGGCACCCCCAGCAGCCCGTTGCTGCACGGCTACCTTCAGGGCAACATCAGCATCGCCGGCTGCGCGGTTCAGTTCGCGGCCTGGGCCGGCGCCCGCAAGATAATCCTGGCGGGCGTGGACATGAGGGGCAACCAGCACTTCGACGCCAGCGTCAACGCCAAGATGACGACCGGCGAGTGGGGGATCGCCAAGAAGTTGCGCTGGCTTTCCGCCAGCCTAAAGACCCAGCACGGCATAGATGTGGTATCATTGACACCGACGGCCCTGAATGTGCCGATCATCTAGGAGGATACTGTGAGTCAAGCAACGATAGAACCCGGCGGCTGCCGTGAGCAGGCGACCCGTATTCCGGGCGTCTGCGTCCTGGACTTCAGGCTCGGACACGAGACGCTGATTGCCGTTGAGGCAACCCGCCTTTGGCACAACCTCACCCACGACGAAAACCTCGAAACCCTTCTATCGGGGAATCGCGTCGTCCGCCTCACCCTAAGCATCATCGACATCAGCGAAGTGGAGAAACCATGAACCGAGATGAGTGCCACGCCTTCTGGCGCGACCGCGTCAAACCCGACGGCTACCTGCGGGCCTCGCTGGAACGCTCCGAGGCGCTGGTCGAGGTCGTGCGCAAGATGGGGCTACAGGATCCCAGCATCCTGGAGTTGGGCTGCAACTGCGGCCGTAATCTGGCGGCCCTCTGGCGTGCTGGCTACCATCGCCTGAGCGGGGTCGAGATCAGCTCGCTGGCGGTATACACCATGTGGGAAGCCTACCCCTACCTTGAGGCCGACATCAGGACGGCCGCCATCGAGGACGTGATCCAGACCCTCGTACCCCACGACATCATCTTCACGATGGCGACCCTGCTGCATCTTCACCCCGTGAGCGAGTGGTGCTTTGCCGAGATGGTGCGCCTCACGACCCGCGCGCTCATCACTATTGAGGCCGAAACACGGGTGCCGCACGGAACACGGCATCACTTCCAGCGCAACTACCGGGAGGTCTTCGAGCCACTGGGCATGCGGCAGATCGCCGAGATGGAGGGCTTCCCCGGACTGGGGCGCTACACGGCACGGGTGTTCGTGCCCGGAGCCGCGCGGTGAGGCCCAGACCCGAACCCTTCCCGCCCATCTACCCGCTGCCGCCCCACGTCTGCACCCGCTTGCAGGACTTCGGGGCACCACAGCATGTCTACATTGTGGGGGCGGGCAAGATGGGGAGCCGCTACTACGACCAGATACCGCCGCGGGCCTTCACGATTGCGGTCAACCGCATGATCGCCTACCCGCGCGAGTGGTGCCTCTGGATGGCGTTCGACAAGAACACAATCCACTACCCCTACTGGACACACCCGATACCGGACGGGACCCGCGTGGTGCTGGGGACCTTCCTGGCACGCCGCCACCCGCGGGCCAACTACTTCTTCAACTCCGGCGGCGGCGACCGCAGGCAGAACCTCGTAACCCCGCACGGCCTACGGGGCGGGGGCACCATCAGCGGTTGCGCGCTTCAACTCGCGGCCCTGATGGGGGCCGAACACATCACGCTAGTGGGGGTCGATATGTGCGGCAAGTTTCACTACGACAACACGCCGGCGGCCCAGAGGGGCGGCATGTGGGAGGGGCGCATGACATGGATGATGCGCTTCATCCGCTACGCCCAGGGGTGCGGCATCGAGGTCGATACCCTGAGCCCCAGCGCCCTCTGCCACTTCGGGCTCCGGAGGGTGAGGTGCTGACAGTGGGGTCGCTCTTTTCTGGTATTGGTGGTCTTGAACTCGGGCTTGAGATGACCGGCGGATTCACGACGGTCTGGCACTGTGAAATTGAGCCGTACTGCTGTGAGGTGCTGGCGAATCACTGGCCCGGGGTGCCGAATCATGGGGATATCACGAAGGTGGACTGGAGTGGAGTGGAACGGCCAGATCTGATCTGCGGGGGATTTCCCTGCCAGGACATCAGCGTGGCTGGTAAAGGAGCTGGGATTGCCGAAGGAACGCGAAGCGGACTGTGGTTTGAGTTCAGGCGCTGCATTGGCGTCCTACGACCGCGAATCGTCGTCGTGGAGAACGTCGGGGGGCTTGTTCGGCGAGGACTCGACATCGTGCTCGCCGACCTTGCCGCGCTCGGGTATGATGCGGAATGGGCGATTGTACCGGCTTCCGCCGTTGGGGCGCCGCACAGACGGGAACGGCTGTTTATTGTGGCCTACACCCAAGACGAACGATTGCAAGTCCGGCGGTCAGGCGGAAACGGAACGCCGGAGCCCGCGTCTGGCATCGGAAACGGCGCTTTGGGCGACACCGCAGGCCAGGGACTACAGAAGCGGCAAGGTCAGCCAGGCGACACGGAACAAGAACAGTCGGCCGCTGAACGAGTGCATCGAATCTTTAAGCCAATCCCCCGAAGCGACTTCTGGGACGGGTGCGACTACATCGCCGGCAGGCCAGTTAAACCCGGACTTTGTCTCCTGGATCATGGGGTTCCCCGACGGGTGGCTAAGCTGAAGGCGCTGGGCAACGCGGTAGTGCCGCAGGTTGCGCAGTATGTCGGGCAATGCATTCTGGAGAGCCTTACATGAACGCCGAATCTGCCAGCGTCATCGCCCGTATCAAGTACATAGAGCGCGTAGAGCGCATCGGCCTCAGACCATGCACGGAAGAACTTGTCGTGTTCGACTTGGCAAATCAGAGCTTTAGCGCTATAATGCCGCGAGGTGTCTTCGATCTGGGAGAGTACGTTACCATAACCTTCACCGAACTTGAACTGGAGGAACCAGATGTACAATGCGATAACGGAGATGCGGAAGATCAAGAGCCGCCCCCCGCTGCTGATGGTGGGTAGCCGTGGCTGGTGGGTCAAGATGCTCTACCGCCTGCTGGACGCGCAGGAATGCTACACCGCGCCGCCCGACGTGCCGGCTATCTACAGTGCCATCACGGAGGCGCTGGTCATCGGCTTCCAGCGCGCGGTCGGCCTTGCCCCCAGCGGTGCGGTAGATGCCCAGACGTGGGCCGCGCTCGCAACCCGCCGTAGCATGGGCGAACGGGTGGTGCGGGCCGCGCTCACCGAAGCCTATGATGGCTCGCGTGAGATCGGCGGCAACAACTGCGGCCCGTGGGTCAAGAAGTACACCGGCGGCAAGGAGGGCCCCAAGTGGCCGTGGTGTGTCGCCTTCTCGACATGGTGCCAGCGCAGCGGTACCGACGGGCGCTCTCTGCTGAAGCAGCGGTACAGCACCTCGATGTGTTACGCCGAGGCCGTCAAGCGGGGCTTCGTCACCCCCGACCCGCAACCCGGCGACCTCGCGCTCATCAAGCGCAAAGGGGCCTTCGCCCACACCGCGCTGGTGAGCCACGTCGAGAAGGAAAACATCTGGGTCGTCGAGGGCAACGTCCGGCCCCGCAAGTGGATGCCCTGGCAGTACGACGTTGTGCGCGTCGGTCTCTACCCGCGGGCTGGCCTGACCTTCGTGAAGCTGGTGGTGCGCTAATGCCATCACTACCTTCAAGCCAGTGGCAGGCGATGCAGCTTGATGTTCTGCGGGCGCTGAGGGATGAGGGCCACACATGGGCCGAGGTAGCGGTCGAGATGCGCCAAACCTTTCACTATCCCTACACCGCCAGCGCCTGCCGGCAGCGCTACCACGAGATGAAGGCGGCCAACCTCGCCCCAGATACCATCCTGCCAGCAGAATGCCTTGACCCCCTGGAGGTCGCCAAGGCCAAGCTCAGCGGCTCCATGCAGCGTAGGGCCGATGCGCAGGAGCTGGAGCAGCGAGCCTACTTCGAGATTTTGGCCGACGTGCTGCGCGAGTCCATCGAACCCCTGAAGTTCACGCAACCCCGCTGGACCCCACCCCGCACCGGGCCGGGCGACCCCGAGCAGGCCGTCCTGGTGCTGAGCGACCTGCACTTCGGGAAGCGGACCCCAAGCTACAACACCGCCATCGGACTAGAGCGCCTGCGCCTGACCTGTAGACGGGTCCAGCACATCACGGCCCTGCACCGCAACGCCTACCCGGTGCCGGACCTGCACATCATCTGGAATGGCGACCTTGTGGATGGCACCAGCATCTACCCCACGCACCCATTCCACATCGACGCCCCGGTGGTGGGCCAGATATTCGGCAACCTGCCGGGCATCGTCGAGGAGCTGGCGGGGCTGGCATCCTACTTCCAGCATGTCCACAACTACTGCGTGAGGGGCAACCACGGGCGGGTCAGCAAGTTCGCGCACGAGGACGACAACTTCGACCGCATCTTCGCGGAGGCGCTCCGGATCGCAACCCAGGGCATCCCCAACATGAGCTGGACCATACCCGATGGCTGGTACTGCAAGCAGCAGATCGGCGGCAAGAGGTTCCTGATGACCCACGGCGACCAGGTCAAGATGATGCTCAACCTGCCGTGGTACGGCATCACTACCCGCGCCTCACGCTGGGCCTCCAGTGTCTCGCTCCAGGACTTCGACGTGCTCATCATGTCGCACTTCCACAGCAGCAGTCACCTGCGGTGGAACGGCAAAATAATCAAGGTCAACGGCACACAGGCCAGTGGCGACGAGTTTGCCATCGAGAAGATCGGCCTGGAGTCCAGCGAGTGCCAGTGGTTCTTCGGCGTCTCGGACAAGCGCATCACATGGAACTATGAGATCGACTACGAGGAGTAGACAATGATTCTTCACCCCGACGAAGATGGCCCCGTGCCAATCGTGCTGTATCTGGCGGGACCCATCAGCGCCCCCGGCTTGCCCGACGACGAGGTGGCGTGGGCCGAACTTCAGGTCCGGGCCCAGTATGCCAGCGAGGTAGAGGGCATTCTGCACCGCATGGGGTACGTGGTCATCAACCCCTTCAGTTCATGCCTCTCAAGGCGCAACTGGGATTCCGCGCACCCCTCGTGGGTCAACAGCGGATGCTGGAAGCTCACGCTGGCGGACGGCATCGTGCTGCTACCCGGCTGGCAGGACAGCAAGGGAGTAACCCAAGAGCTGCAGTTTGCGCAGGCCCACGGCCTGAGCGTCGATGTATGGCAGCCCGCAACCGAGAATCTGATCCCACTAGGAGAGTAGCATGCACTCGACGGGATATGTTCCGATCCTCTCCGCCCCCAAGCCCACCCCCCTCCACGTGGCCGGCTCAAGCAAACCAGACTTTACCCTAAGCCCCGTCGAGCTGGCGAAACTGATGGTGGAGTCCGTGCTGGGCAGCAAGGCTCTGGACTGCGGCGACCGCGACGGGAAGATCAACCACGAGGCCGAGGAACTGGGTGCCGCCTTCTACAGCGCCTACCACCGGCTCCGGCGCGATGACTACCCCGCCATGTATGCCGAGGACCTGCCAATCTTCCATCTCTGCCACGGGCTTGCGCGCATCATCGTCAACGCCTGTGAGGGCAGGGTTCTGTGGGACAAGGTGGTGGACACCGGCGGCTGGGCCACGGTGGCGGCAGACGCCTTCCGAAGGGCCAAGGAAGCGAGGAAGCTGGATTGACCCGCCCAGAGCGCCGTACCCAGTACAGCCCGGCGGTGCGGGGCAGCTTCCACCGCGCGGCGCTGGCCATCAAGGAGCTGCTGCACCAGGGCATACCTTGGGCCAAGATACTGGAGGTGCTGACCCGTATCTTCATCGGTTCGCCGCACCTTCCTTGACAACCCCACGAGTTCTGCTATAATGACCACATGAGGTGCAATATGTGTAGTGATAGCGTTGTGATGGAAGCCCTGAAGTTAGCCGCCGAAGCGTTGGCGGACTCCACCGGAAGCTGCCCATACGACGAGGACGAATGGGAACATCCTGATGGATGTCTCCACCACTGCGGAGTAGACAACCACACCCCCGCCGACTGCTACTCCGTCTACTTCCTGGAGAAATGCCAGGCCACCAAGGGGTGCCGGGTCTTGGAAACCCCGCCAGGAGAGATGCCATGAGTCCATTCGCCAAACCAGTTAAGCAGAACTCGCCCCTGACGGTGCTGATCTTCGGCCCTACCGGCAGCGGCAAGACGCAGGGTGCCCTCACGCTGGCGCGCGGTCTCGTGGGTGAGGCTGGGCGCATTGCCGTGATCTGCACCGAACCCAAGGGCATCAACTGGCAGATCGAGCGGCACCGCTTCGAGATGCTGACCATGGAGCGCTACAACGCCAAGGGGCAGGGAGGGTTCCGGGTCGAGGACCTTATCGACCACATCCGGGAGGCCAGCGATGCGGGCTACGATGCCGTTGTGGTCGATAGCCTGAGCAGCTTCTGGGATGGACCCGGCGGCCTGCAGGACACCAAGGAACAGCTCGACGCCCAGAACCGCAAGGGCCAGTTCTCGAACTGGCGACCCATCACGGCCCTCTGCGACCGCCTCAACGAGGCGCTGGTCTACCAGTGTGGCATGCACGTCATCCTCACCGCCTTCGCGCGCGAGAAGTTCAAGGAACAACGGGACCCCGCCACGGGCCGGGACGTGATCGTGAACCTGGGCTTCCTGCCACGCCTGCGACAGCATATGTTCGAGCACATCGACCTTGTGATCGAACTCGCCGAGAATCACGACGCCTGGTACTGGAAGAACCGTATCGGGGCGCCTGTGGTCAACGGCCCCATCACCGAGGATCTCGGACGGCAACTCGCCAGCTTCGCCGGAACCCCGCAGGCCCAGAGCGCCAAGCAGGACTCGCTCAACTGCGAGACCATGCACGTCACGATCAGGAGCGGCAAGCAGGACGAGAAGCTGATGGCCTGGGTCGGTGTCGGGGACGGCGAGGTGCTGGTGTTCCCCGGCGAACCCGCCGCCCCCTTCGACATCCCGGCCGACATCATCGTCAGCGCGCGCGACCTCAAGCGGCAGGCCACCTTTGGCGGCAAGAAGCTGCCGATGTACGAGGTCTCGGGATGGCAGTACCCAGAGGAGAACAACCCTTACCCCGATACCGACCCCCAAGGAGAACCAGCAGAATGAGCAAGACATACAAAATCCGCATCTACAGCGTAGTCGATGTGAACAACCGGCACTTCCCAGCCATAACTGAGCTGTACGAGGGATGCACCAACTTCAGCTATGACGACACCTGGCTACAGTTCGACCACGGCGATAGCCACATCTACATCCGACCCGGAGCAAGCATGGTCGAGATCATCGAGGTGAGGGGATGATGAACGAGTACCCCAAGATCGAAACCATCTTTGACCGCGACCCCGCGACCCACGGCGTCGTCTGGGACCGTTGGCGCACGCCGGAGTTCGAGTACCTGCAGGACGCCCACTGGCTCTGGACCGAGAAGGTGGACGGAACCAATATCCGCATCATGTGGGACGGACAGCGCCTGACCTTCGGGGGCAGAACCGACAACGCCCAGATCCCGGCGTTCTTGATCGACCGCCTGCGACAGCTCTTCGAGCAGAAGTCCGCCGAGCGCTGTTCGGTCTTCGGGCTCAGCAACGTGGTGCTCTATGGCGAGGGCTACGGCAACAAGATCCAGAAGACGGGCCACCTCTATCTAGCCGACTCACAGGACTTCGTGCTCTTCGATGTACGGGTCAATGATCGGTGGCTGGAGTATGACGGAATTCTGTCCGTGGCGGAGGGGCTCTCCATCCCCGCGGTGCCGGTCGTGGGTGGAGGCTGCCTCCACAATGCGGCCTCCATGGCGATGGGCGGGTTTGACTCCATGTGGGGCGAGTTCATGGCCGAGGGTCTGGTCGTGAGACCGGCGATAACTCTCCTGGATCGTCGAGGGAACCGCATCATGGGCAAGATCAAGTACCGCGACTTCCGGGCCCAGGAGGACCAGAAATCTTGACCCGCCCACCGATGATCCTGTCAAACAGCCGCATGAAGTCCCTGTGGTGCCCCTGCCAGTTTCAGATGCGCTACCTGCGGCCATGGGTGGAGCGTAGCAGCATACCGGCCCTGAAGGGCAAGATCGGCCACCGGGGGGCGGAATTCTACATCGCGCACCTGGCGCGCAAGCACTGGAAGCGTGACTTCGAGGCCTACACCCGCATCATGCTGGACCTCACGAAGGACGAACCTCCCCACATCGCGGAACCCGTCCTTCAGGTGGCGGAGCGCTTCGTGCAGGGCTGGATGCTCGACACGCGGGCCAAACTCCACCGCAGCGAGGTGGTGCTGGTGGTGGACCGTGACCACCAGCCGGCCACGGACTTCAGCTCAGATGACGACGGCAACCTCTACCCCATGGACCGGGATCTCGTCAGCGGCCGCCTCGACTATCAGGCCGTCTACAGGGGCGGAACCCGCAGCAGCATCTGGGACTTCAAGATGGGCGAGCTGCATGTAGACCTCGACGCCGCCAAGCATAACCCCCAACTCCAGCTCTATGCCGCACTCGACTTCTGGCACAACCCTGAGCGTGAGTCCGTGGAGGTTGTGATCTGGGGCGTCAAATACGGGACCTCGAACCTGAGCCGCTTCACCTATGGACGCCAACACGCCTGCCAGGAGGAGGCGGAGCGTATCGAGCGCAACTTCGACAAACTGGACACCCTCTACAGCCTGCTGCCGGACGATGATTGGCCGGCGCTGGCGGTCAACTACGAGACATGCCGTTACTGCCCCATCGCGCACATCTGCCCGCCCAACGTGCGCGACATCGAGGACCTGATGGCGGGCCCGCGAGTCGTGAAGCAAAGTAAACCAAGGAGCAAGAAGTGAACCGCGAAAACCTCGTTCACTACCAAGACGAAGACCTCCAGCTGCTGCTTCTTTCCACCGAGGAAGAGTGCAAGGGTGAAAAGTACGAGGCGGTCCTGATCTGCGAGGCTGAACTGCACCGCACCCTTGAGCGCCACCGTCGTGAGGTGTGCGCGGCATGGGAGGCGCTCGAAAAGGCCCGCAGTGAGTGGGGCAAGTCCATCATCCTGCGGGACGACATCCAGAACGAGTTCAAGATACGGGACGCCATCAAGGAGAGACAAAATGCCTTGTAGTAACCATCCCTTCGATCCCCAGGAGCAAGGAGAGCGCCTGGCGGGTATCACCATGGGCTGCATGGTGCTGACCGGCTTCGGCGTCGGCCTCGGGCTCGTGATCTTCGTCGTCTGGGCCATCATCAAGACCATGCAGCACTGGAGCATCATATGATCGACCTCAACACACCCGCAACCCCCGAGACCATCGAGGCTGCGCTGGCGGAAGCATCGCGCCTTGAGGCCTACTACACGGCCCTCACGGCCTGGATCATCGAATACGTCCGAACCCACGGCGGCATCAGCTATGGCGGCGAGATGGTGAACGGCAAGATGGCCGGCGCGCTGCACATCTATGAGCAGCGAGCGGTCTACAAGCTCTACCTGGACCATACCCTCGTGGCGCAGTACCTCAACAACCTGCCGGCCGATAAGCGCCAGGCGGAGTTCGAGCAACTGCTGGACGACATCAGGGCCGACTGGTACATGAGCCGGTTGGCCAAGCGCGATGACTACCACGACATCCTGGACTACCTGAAGGCACAGGACCCGGAGGA
>Ga0265297_10007655_pt1 | contig 14836 bp, 11 predicted proteins | sample Munlanlwell13791_FD_192502 | JGI IMG/M metagenome (GOLD analysis project Ga0265297, IMG submission 192502) | Leachate microbial communities from a municipal landfill in Southern Ontario, Canada - Leachate well 137-91 | ecosystem: Engineered > Solid waste > Landfill > Unclassified | place... | reverse complement strand
GACGCCCGGGGAATGATCCGGGAGGTTTGTGTGGGCACGGGGCAAAGTACCGATTTAAATTTTTACCTGACCCGTCCGCGCGTTACCGGAGATTTGCACGGACAGGCACCCTTACTTTGGTTTATATATGAATACCTCTGAGAAATTTTTACTGCTTATCCAGCATCCCGTAAAATCCCGATTTCTGGTATCGGAACCCGAGAGAAGAGCCGGACTCATTGGTTCGGTGATACTCGATCTGGTATATGCCCATAATCTGGAGACTGATAATAAAAAGCTGATAGTAAGAACAAATAAGACCGAACTATCTGAAGCGCACAGATTAATCCTGCAAAAAATTGATGAATCCGGGAAGATCCGTAAGGTCAGGTCCTGGATTGAAAGGCTATTCAGGCACTCGGGCAGGTATCAGAAAATGCTCCTTAATAATTTGGTAGATAAGAAAATAGTTGAAATTATTCCCGTATGGTTTCTTTTTATCAGGTATTACAGACCCCGGCTGGTAAATACAACTGTGAGAGATAACCTGATTGAAGAGATTCGCGGTATTGTCTTCAAAGATAAAAAGGCAGACAACGAGAATGCCCTCATTCTTGGGCTTATTGAAGCTTGTAATATGCATAAGATAATCTGCAGGGACCGGTTTGAAAAAAAGATCTGTAAAAAGAAATTGATAGTATTGCGGCAAACAGCTTTGTTTCCTCAGGATCTGGATTTGATAATCAAAGGAGTACAGGTGGCTATAACAAAGGCAGTGATGGCTCATAGTGCCGCGGCAACATAGGGCATAGCATTCACGGTCAAGAACGGTCACAAGATATTTAAAAAGGGAAACGCCTCCCATTGGCTGACGCCAATGGGTCCTTCCCTCCGCGGGCGCGAGGTTTCCCTTTTTCTAAATATCTTGTGATGTTCTTTCCTTGTGTGGAATGGGAAGGTGGCAGGATTTCGGAGGGGTTCCCGGATTTTTGAAGGCAAAGTGTGTGTTATGCGCAGGCAAACCCGGATTACCGCGCAAGGTCAAATTTGTGAAAATTAAACGCCTGTATTTCTGGTATTTGAAAATTCTAAAATCTCTCATGCGCGGCACTCCGGTTTTGCCCGTTAGGCAAGCGCAGCAGTCTGTGACCGAAGTTTATTTTTAGAACCCATCTGACGTCTTTTCCGGACCCTGCATTTTCAGGAAGGTCAGCAAGCCTGGTGTCATTTGTCTGTTTAGGACTTTATCTGTGCCATTTAGAATTGTACTTCGTAAAGAAAGCAAGGTGGTGACCGGAATTATTTTGAAAGGCGGTGCGCCAAGGGACTTTGGCGCTCATATAAGGCGCTGCTTTGCAGCACAGCTCTTTCAAGCGGTAGCCCACAAGGGAGGTGGCAAGTAATAGCCATGTGACATAAGACCGCATCATACTGTATAAGTGGGTATTACGTTTTTTACTTTATTTTCTGGACTTACCACCTCCGGCCGTTTGCGCGGTTTTTGGCAATTTGAGGGGGAGGTGGTAAGTTGCAATTTAGTCGTTAATTGCTGTAACACACAGTATATGTGTTTGATATGAGCATTGATACTTCTCGACCTACTTACCACCTCCCCTGGCAGGATTGCTCCCGGAAGGAAGGACCCGGTTGCGTCAGAAACCGGGAGGCGTTTCCCATGCTAAATATCTTGCAGGTCTTTCCTTGTGTAGATATGGCACAGCGACTGGATTTCTGAGGTAAATCCGGATTACCGCCCCTTTACAAATCCTTTTTCAGGTAAATCATGTCAACCAGTTGTATGTCGCCGTCGAACATGGAATGGTCGTAATGGTCTGTAAAAAAATTCTTTATCCGATGTGATTTTACAAATCCACAACTTTCATAAAATGATAAGATTGCAGGTGTTTCTCCTGTTCCTACAAGCATTGTTTTGTAGTTGTTTTTGTAGTAATCTGCAATGAATTTTATTAAAGTCCTTCCGTATCCTTTGCCCTGATATTTCTCGCGGGTCGCTATGTTTTTCAATTCGCAGGTATTGCTGTCTATGGGCAGTACAACACAAACACTCTTCAAATCGCCGTCATATAAGGCAAACAAGTCTCCATCCGGTAAATACTTGTCAATCATGTTTTCCTGCTCGTCTGCCAACAATAATAAGTCAAGGAAACGTTTCTTGTTTTCTATGATTTTTTCAATTTTAATTTCTAATATTTCATAAATTACGTCGTCCGGCCGTTTATTTACCAAGTGAAAATTTAGCCTCTTGAACAGTCTTATTGAGTCTTTGTTTTGCGGATCAATAGACGCAATAATTCTATGTTTATGCAGGGTATTGAAGAGGTAATCCAGTACTTTGGATATGGCTTCTGTTGCATAACCTTTCCCATGGTAATCTTTATTCAAAGTACAGCCGATTTCAACTTGTTTGTTTTCTTTATCAATGAAATGCAACCCAATATCTCCGATTATTTTACCACCAGGTTTTAGCGTGATGACCAACTGGAACCAGGTACCATGGATATCAATGATTGGAGATACTCTATTCTTGATGAAGTCATTAACGTCATCTATACTTTTTGGTATCCATCCCTGATATTTATTCGTTTTTGAATCTGACCGGTAATGAAAAATGTCTCTGGAATCACTCAGGGTAATTGGCCGCAGTGTTAATCGTCCGGAGTTCAAAATCAAAGTGTCATTCATCTTTTTGTATTCATATAAAGGGACGGATTCAAATAGCCTCGGCGTACAACAAAAACGGCAGTACGCCAAAGGCTTTTGGAGCTAAAGTTTGCGCGAATCGCGAAATTTGGTGCGAGTTGCTACATTTTCTTCCCGATATAAAACATATAGCCGTAATAGGCTTTGTATTTGTAATATAACTCGGCTTCATAGCGCTGTAGGGTTACAAACTCTTCAGCCGTTTTATTGCCGCTGTGTTTTTTCAGGAAGGTCTCTAACCTCGGGGCCTGCCAGAAATAATAGTCAGTCCAGATGGTTTCGGGCAGGATATAGGTGGCAACGGGTAGGAAGCCTGCTTTATGCATTTGAGCCACCTTGTTGGGAATGGTATCTATCAGGGGATAGGTGTTTTGCCAAAATTCCTGAATTTCGGCAGGCCGGTCTTCGCTGAACCAGGTGTTTTCCGTAACGGCTATATAACCGCCCTGTTTCAGATATTTCCGCCATTCCTTCAATCCGCGTTCAAATCCTATGTTATAAATGGCTCCCTCGGACCAGATCAGGTCGAATTCCCCCTCCTGAAACGGGAGGTTTTCCATATCTCCGACAATACCTTTCACACTGTCCTGAAGGTTGTTGGCTCGGGCATCGAGGTTGAATTGGTTTATAAATCCGGGCCAGGAATCCACACCAATGATTTCACAGGACGTGTTTCGCCCCAAAACCATTGTTTGACCGCCTGTCCCGCAACCGATATCGGCTATTTTGGAGTTTTGGGTAAGACCATCAATAAAACTCAATGCTTTTAGTGTTTCTTCCGGACTTCCCGGACCCTGACGTTTTGTGTTTGAAAAAAAGTCATATATAATGCTCAGGTCAAATTCGTGAATTGATTGTTTTTCGTTGTTCATTTTCTTTTACTTTGTTGAATAGGTTATAAATAAGAAAATTGCTCTCTAAAGAATTCAAAGAGAACAAACCAAGATACAATCCGTACAAAGAATACAGATTGTTTACAGAACAATGTCCAAACTAATAATAAACATCCAATAGTTTTACGTTCCGCGAAGGTAAAAAATTTAATAAAACAAAATCGAATGAAGTTGTTAACTTTAAACGGATTTTAACTTAAAGCATGATGAAAAAATTATTATTTGTCCTGATCACCCTGCTGATGACAAATGCTTCATTTGCCCAGAAAGAGAATTATAAAGTGGCGTTTGACAAATTCCAGGCGGACTATAATGCCGGGAAATATGAGGATATTTTCAACAGTTTTGCTTCGGTAATGAAAGAGGCATTGCCACTTGAAAACACCATCCAGTTTTTGACAGCCCTGAAAATTCAGGTTGGGAACATGGATAGCAAGGAGTTTGTCAGAGATAACATGGGAACGTATGCGACCTACAAGACGAAATTTGAAAAAGCAGTTTTAGAGGTAAACATTTCACTGGACGAGGGAAACCTGATAAACGGGCTTTTCTTCAAACCTTATGAAGAACCAAAAGAAATTGTGCCGGCTTCTGTAAACGCACTAGACGCCTATCCCGAAGAACTTGCGGGGATCATTTTCGCAAAAACCAAAGATTTACCTGTAAACACACAACTTTCCATAGCTATTATCCGGGACGGGAAAACAGCGTATTACGGAATCATCAGAGCAAACGACACAATAAAAGCGGCCGAAAACCAAAACAGGGTTTTTGAGATCGGCTCTATTTCCAAAGTATTCGCATCGGCTGTACTGGCCTCTCTGGTTGAGGAGGGAACTATTAAGCTGGCCGGTTTGGTCAACGATTTTTATCCGTTCCCTTTTAAAGACAACATAGAAATCAGTTTTGAAAGTCTGGCCAACCACACATCGGGTTTGCCCCGGTTACCAAAGAATCTGGATTTATCCAACGAGGTCAATCCATACAAAAATTACGGGAAGAAGGAAATTGACGAGTATCTGGCACAATGGCTGAAGCTGGAGAATGAACCTTCCACAGTCAGTTCCTATTCCAACCTGGGGGTAGGGCTTATGGGGTATACACTGGGCTTGTCGCAAAAAACAAATTATCAGCAATTATTGCAAAAGAGAATTTTTGATAAATACGGCATGGCCAATTCATATACCACTTCCCGAAACCTTGGAGACAAACTGGTCAAAGGAATGGACGTCGAAGGTGAGATCGTTGCCAACTGGGATTTTGATGTTTTGTTTGCTGCCGGAGGAGTATTGTCTTCAACCGAAGATTTATCAAAGTTTTTGTATGCGCAGTTCAATCCCGATAATACAGAACTGGCTTTGATGAGAAAACCCACATTCGTAATAAATGAAAACATGACAATGGGTCTGGGCTGGTTTATTGTAAAATCCGCGTCGGGCAAGGATGTCCACTGGCATAACGGGGGAACGGGCGGGTATTCTTCTTCCATGGCGGTGAATGTCGAAGACCAGACCGGCGTTATCATATTGTCCAATGTGGCTGGCATAAACGAGGCCATCGATGCATTATGCTTTGAACTCCTATGAAAAAGTGTGATTACCCTGTTATAACACTATGCATGGCCCGGCAGCAGAGCAAGCCGTCTGGGCAATGGCCGGATCAGAAATATTCCATGTTCATTCATATCGTCATTAAGAATAAATAAGATCCAAATCACTTTATGAATAAAAAAATTGTCACGGGTATTATATGGGCCCTTTTTATAGGTTTTGCCCTAACCATGATGGTAGCAGGTACTGTCGATACCATAGCCTGGGGATGGCCGGCTGCTCTGCTCATGACGCTCATAGTCCTCATTCTTGTTTTTGCCGGAGCTTTAGGAGCTGTTGCCCTTATCAAAGGACTGGCCCGCATCAGTTTCTGGCTTTTCGTTGCCCTGGCAGGCGGTATTCCTGTGATGCTGCTGTTTTTTAAACTGGGCATGCCCGGCACGTTGATCGTGTATACGACCATCGCCGGATGCTGCATTCTGATCGGGATGGGAGTGCCGCTGTTAAGAACGAAGCGGGCCGGGGTGAAAAAAGCACACCGTATCCTGGCCATCCTGTGTCTGGTCGTTGGTGTTTGTGCCCTGGCCGGTGGTTTGACATGGCTGCTGTATCCCGGAAAACCGGCCGAGATGCCGCGGTATGCAGCCATCTCGGCCCAAAACCTGCCTCCCGTCCTGGAAATGAGCAATTCCGGTGAGCCGGGACCCTACACCGTTTGTTCTCTTTCCTACGGGAGCGGGAAAGACAAGCACCGGGAGGCGTTCGGAGAGGGTGCCGCCCTCATCACAACTCCGGTGGACGGGTCCACATTCCTGGATTCATGGAAGGGATTCAGCGGAAAAGTTCGCACCTGGTATTTCGGCTTTGATCAGAAGAAGTTGCCTCTCAATGGCCGGGTATGGTATCCTCAGGCCGAGGGACCGTTCCCGCTGGTGCTGATTGTACACGGGAACCACCTGGCTCAGGATTTCTCCGATCCGGGGTACGAGTACCTCGGCACATTGCTGGCCTCCAGGGGTTATATTCTGGTCTCGGTCGATGAGAATTTTCTGAACGGCTCCCATTACGATATTTTCAAAGGGCTTGGGAGTGAGAATAATGTGCGTGGATGGCTGTTGCTCAAACACTTGCAGTTCTGGAAGAAATGGAATTCAGAGGAGGACAATCCTTTTTACGGAAAAGTGGACATGGAGCGCATAGCCCTGATTGGTCATTCGCGGGGCGGAGAGGCCGTAGCCCATGCGGCGCTGTTCAACCGTTTGCCTTATTATCCGGACGATGCCAACGAGGTGTATGATTTCAATTTTAACATCCGTTCAGTTATAGCCATTGCGCCCTGTGACGGCCAATACCAGCCCGGGCTCATGCGCACACCGCTTACCGATATCAACTACCTGGTGCTGCAGGGTTCGCACGATGCCGATGTATCGTCCTACCAGGGCATGCGTCAGTTTAACCGGGTGCGATTTACTGAAGGATTCGACGGCTTCGTGGCCGGAATCTACATTTGGGGTGCCAACCATGGCCAGTTCAACAGCGTATGGGGCCGAACCGATTTCCGTGCTCCGCGCATCAACTTCTACAATCTGGGACAATTGCTGAGCCGTGAGGACCAGATGACCATTTCAAAAACCTATATCAGCGCTTTTCTGGATGTCACACTGGGAGGCCGGAAAGACCTGAGGAAAATGTTTATTGATCATCGCCATGCCCGGCACTGGTTGCCCAAAACCGTTTATCTGAGCCAGTACCGTGCACCCGGAGTCACTTACATAGGAACTTTTGCCGAGGACCTGGACCTGACCACCGGAACGGTCCCGCAGAGTAAGATCCAATCCTGCGACCTGAGTATCTGGCGCGAGCAGGCATTACAGCTGAGCTGGGGCGACTCCGATACACGAGCCCTCACCCTGGGCTGGAACACTACCCGGAGTGATACCCTGGCCCCCGTCTGGCAGATCAGCTGGCCGGACGGTGCTCTCACTTCCGGGGAGCAAGCCGCAGTGATTTCGGGATATCCCGTTCTGATATTCTCGCTGGCCGCTGCTGACGAAAAAGCCGATCCCCCCGGAAAGGAAAAAGAGAAGGAAGAGGAAGGTGAAAAGGGTGAAGAAAGTGAAAAAGTTGAAGAAAGTGAAAAAGTTGCTGAGGAGATTTCAGATGATGCCGAGTTTATCGACTTTACAATACGCCTGACAGACCGCAACGGCTCCGTTTTGGAATTTCCGCTCAGCGACTTCTCTACTGTTCAGCCGGTTTTAAAACGCACCCTTACCAAACTGGCCTTTATGCAGAAACAGTCAAAATCCGAAACCATTCTCCAATACTGTTACTTCCCGCTGGAACGCTATGCAGCCGTCAGTCCCGATTTTGACTTTGAGCATATTATCTCCCTCGGCTTTGTCTTTAACATCACTCCGGAAGGAGTGATTATAATCAATAATTTAGGTATGTCGTCAATTTCACAGTTATGAAAAGATTTTTTTACATCGCAACAGCATTTTTGGCTGTTGCGTTTCTGCTATCGTGCAACAACAACCAACATTTATTCAAATTTCCGGAGCCTCCCCGTGAGCCGGGGGTTAAAGATGTATTGGAACTCAGGTGCGAGCCGCTGGATACGGTGCGCATTGCCTTTATCGGCCTGGGAATGCGCGGCTCGGAAGCGATCCGCCGGTATACTTTCCTGGAAGGTGTCCGGGTGGTGGCGCTTTGCGATGTGATGCCTGAAAACGTGGACAAGGCCAATGAGATCCTCGTTACAAAGGGTTTGCCCCGGGCCGAGTCTTATACCGGTCCCGAAGACTGGAAACAGGTTTGCGAACGGGCCGATGTGGATCTGGTGTATGTCTGTACCCACTGGGACTTGCATACACCTATTGGCGTTTATGCCATGGAGCACGGAAAACACGTAGCACTGGAGGTCCCGGCGGCGCTGACCGTTGAGGAGTGCTGGCAGTTGGTTAACACGGCCGAAAAGACCCGCCGTCACTGCATTCAGTTGGAGAACTGCAATTATGACTTCTTTGAGATGGCAACCCTGAACATGGTACAAAAGGGATTATTCGGGGAAATCGTGCATGCCGAGGGAGCCTACATTCATGATCTGAGGTATTTGAATTTCAACGATACTACCGGATACTGGAACATGTGGCGGCTGAAACACAATACCCTGGAAAACGGGAATCTCTATCCCACGCACGGCTTCGGCCCCATAGCACATATCCTGAATATCCACAGGGGAGACAGAATGGATTACCTGGTCTCTGTTTCGTCCGGTCAGTTTGGAATGACAGCCTATGCAAAAGAAAAATTCGGGGAAGACTCGGAATATGCGCAAACCGCATACCTGAACGGCGATATGAACACCTCGGTCATCAGAACCTTAAAGGGAAAGAGCGTCATGCTGCAGCACGACGTGACCAGTCCGCGGCCTTACAGTCGCCTCCATACGATAAGCGGTACCAAAGGATTTGCGCAAAAGTACCCCAGGCCCGGGATTGCTCTGGAACCCGACGGGCACGCTTTCCTATCCGATGTCGCACTGGATTCACTGCTTCTGCTGTACGAACATCCAATTGTCAGGGAAGTGGGGCTGAAGGCCAAAGAGGTTGGCGGGCACGGAGGAATGGACTTCATTATGGATTACCGGCTTGTGTATTGCCTGCGTAACGGACTGCCGTTGGACATGGATGTGTACGATGCCGCCGAATGGAGCTCCATTATTGAACTCTCCCGTACATCAGTGGCCAACAGCGGCAGGCCGGTGGCCGTTCCCGACTTTACCCGCGGCGCGTGGGAACAGCTTTCCCAGGTAACCTATTATTAAGGAAATGCCATGAAATACTTAACCTTCCCGGTAGTACGCACGGCATATACAATGGCTTTGTTTGTGCTTGTCAACATGGTTGTTTCCTGCACTCCTCCCAGCGCTCCTTCCAATCAGGTAGAAATGCCAGAACTTATTGAAAATGAAGGCCGCTATGCCCTTTTGGTAGACGGGAAGCCCTTCTTTATATTTGGCGGTCAGTCTGCCAATTCCTCTACATGGCCCAAAATGCTTCCGGGTGTATGGAATACCATTGAATCAATGCATGCCAATACCCTGGAGATTCCCATTTACTGGGAACAATTTGAACCTGAGCCCGGAAAATATGATTATTCCATGATACAAATGGTTTTGGACCAGGCCAGGGAAAGGAATGTCCGCTTGGTTTTACTGTGGTTCGCCACATGGAAGAACGGCAGCAACCATTACATGCCCGGCTGGATGAAAGAAGACGCACAGAAGTATCCCAATATCATTGGCAGGGATGGTCAACCGGTGGATTCTCCCTCCCCGCATGCCAGGGAGGCCATGGAAGCCGATGCAAAAGCCTTCACCGAATTCATGAAGTACCTGAAAGAGGCCGATCCGCAACATACCGTGATTCTGGTGCAGGTTCAGAACGAACCCGGATCCTGGGGCAGCGTGCGCGATTATTCCCCCTCGGCGCAACAGCTTTTTGAACAGCCCGTTCCGGAGGCCTTGCTCCAGGCCGGGGTGTTGAAACAGCTGAACATTCCAGCCGATGCCAAAGGTACCTGGGCGGAAGTCTTTGGCAAGGATGCCGATGAGTATTTCCATGCATGGTCCGTGGCCAGTTACATAGAGAATGTGGCTGCTGCCGGGAAAGCGGTCAACCCGCTGCCCATGTACGCAAACGCCGCCTTGCGCGATCCGCTCTCCAATCCTCCCGCAACTCACTATGAAAGTGGTGGTCCCACAGATAACGTGATTCCCATATGGAAAGCAGCTACACCGTCTCTCGACTTTGTAGCACCCGATATATATTTATCCGGAGACGAGACGGTTTTGAAAATAATCGATTTGTATGCCCGTCCGGATAACGTGCTTATGGTTCCCGAAACGGGGAATCATGTGAAGTACTTGTATAAAGTGATAGAAAAAGGAATAGGCTTTTCTCCATTTGGAATAGACAGCCGTTGGGGCGGAGCCGCCGATGACCGTTCCGATCCGTTGTTCGAAGAATACAAATTGCTCGTTCCTATGGCAGGGAAACTGGCTCAATGGGGCTTTGAAGGCCGCATCCGCTCTGTAGTTGAGCCCGAGAAAGGTGGCCAGATACAACGCCTTGATCTGGGCGACTGGGAAGCCGTAATTATGTTCGGAAAAGGACAAAGGCTGGACCTCCTTCAGGATCCGCAGCCCGAAAACCGCAACGGGAAGGCTATGATTATCAAACTGGATGAAAACGAATTCCTGGCCGCAGGCACTACCTGCCGTTTTACGTTCAACCCTGTTGGAAAAAACGAAGGAAAAGCCTGGCAATATCTCAAAGTCATGGAAGGTTATTATGAAAACGGCGAGTTTCAAATGATCCGGGTTCTTAACGGAGACGAGACCGACTGGGGCGGACCCTACATTGGAGAAATACCCAAATTACTGCACTTCAAACTGGGAATCGGGGAATAGAGGACCAGCAGCAGCTCACGGATTTACTTCATTTAATTGTAAGCACGCCACAAGATATTTAGTGCGGGAAACGCCTCCCGGTTGCTGGCGCAACCGGGTCCTTCCCTCCGCGGGCGCGAGGTTTCCCTCTACTAAATATCTTGTGGCAGTCTTTTCTTTATGGCAAGAGGTGGCAAACCCGGAGTGCCGCGCAAGAAAGATTTTGGAATTTTCAAGTAATTGATATGCAGGTGTTTAAAATTTGCAAATTGAGCGCTGCGCGGTAATCCGGGTTTACCCTGCGCGAAACACGGGTTTTGCCTCAGAAACTCCGCAATTTCCCATTTCCTCACAATAGAAGAGCCGCAGCGTAACCTACTGTTATCTCGGCATAAAATCTTAACTTAGTGCCCCTATAACCTGAATAATTACCTGAATAATTGCCTGAATATTTATGAAAAAGAACATCGCACTGTTAATTCTGTTGCCGGCCATGATTGCCTGGCAATGTAGCGGCCCTGCAAAGGAAAAATTGCCGCAAAATTTTAACCACACCCCGGACCTGACCCGGTTGGGAATTGATTCGGTAAAAATGAAAAGCGTGGATTCGCTGTTACAGTCGTTTGTTGACGATAGCAAAGTCAGTTGTGTTACGGCCTTTGTGGCTAAAGAAGGGAACGTGATCTATCATAAAGCCTTTGGATGGAAAGACGTAGAGAACCGGATTCCCGCCACAACAGCAGATTACTATGTGCTGTTTTCACAGACAAAAGCTATTATCACCGCTGCGTTTATGACATTGGTGGAGAAGGGACTGGTGGCAGTTGATGACCCGGTGTCAAAGTATTTTCCGGGAATTCCGGACCAGGTGGTGACAAAAGTCAATTCCGATGGCACGTTCGAAACCCGTCCGGTGGCCGCGACAATGACATTTGCGCATTTAATGTCGCACAGTTCGGGGCTCGGAGCAGGGCTGGTGGGTGAAATCCGCGGGGCCGAGGCAGCAAAGGCCGCATCCGGCGCAGCCGATAATTCAGCAGCTCCCTGCGGGCAGCACAGCTATTATGTGGGGGAAAGCAGCTTCAAGACCCTGGAAGAGGCTATGCTGGATCTGGCTAAATACCCACTGGGATTTGATCCGGGAACCGAGTGGAATTACCATGTGAGCACCAACATGCTGGCCTATATGATAGAGCGCATTTCGGGCAAACCCCTGCGCGAATATGTTAAAGAAACCATCCTTGAGCCTCTGGGAATGGAGCATACCGACTGGTTTTATGCGCCTGATATGCTGGAACGCTTTGTTAAGCCGTACAACTCTGTTGACGGAAAGCTGGAGCCTGCCACAATGATGAACATGTTTGCCCTGGGAACAATTTGCTCCGATCAGTCATACTGTGAAGGAGCCATAGGGCTGAACGGTCCCATTGAGGATTACGCCCGGTTTTGCCAGATGATGCTTAACAAAGGCACTTTCAACGGCCGACAGGTTTTAAAAGCCGAGACGGTAGAGGCTATGACCACGGTCAACAGGTTGCCTGAAGTGAACTCCGGGGGAGCGGGCTTCCGATTCGGCCTCGGCTTTGAATTATATAATGAACTGAAAAAGCCCGTTCCGGAGGTTTCAAATAGTGCTTATGCCTGGGGAGGCATGCTGGGCACGGAATACATGATAGATCCGGATAATGACCTGATTGTTCTGTATTATTTGAACATGTTTAAACACGAGCCCACATATCCTTTGTTTTTAAGCAAAGCATACAGGTTGTTGCCTGAATAAAGAGGAGGCAAACCCGGAGTACCGCGCATGAGAAATTTTGTGATTTTCAAACACTTGATATACTGGTGTTTAAATTCCGCAAATTTGGCGTTGCGCGGTAATCCGGGTTTGCCTTTCCTTAATTTGGCCAGCATCCTTTCAGCCGGCACCAATCCAAAACTCCCACAATCCAAACTAAAACCTGCACAACACAAACGAATAACCTCACAAGATATTTAGAAAAAGAGAAACCTCGCGCCCGCGGAGGGAAGGACCCATTGGCGTCAGCCAATGGGAGGCGTTACCCTTTCTAAATATCTTGCGTCAGTTCTTCACCGTGTTAAAGAAATGCTTTGCAAGCTAAGGAATTGCCCGGTTGCATCAGCAATTTTGAGGCGGTTGTACTGACCGCCGGAAAGTGTCCCTGTACTTTCTGGAAACTTCTATCGTGAAACTGCCTACGGTCACCTGGCTGGCTGTGGTGTGTTCAATGTGGTTCACGTTAATCAGGTAAGAACGGTGTACCCTGATAAACCGGTCGTCCAGCACCGATTCCCATTGCGAGATTTTCATTTTGGTACGGTATGCTGTTTGATCGGCCATCCGGATAAGAACTTCTGAATCCCTCGATTCTACCAGCAATATGGAATCTGTCCGAACGGAAACTTTTTTCCGTTCGGAGATGAATGTGATGTATTCGTCGGGCGGCACGGTCTTTATCAGGTAATATTCAATAATGCGTTCCAGCGCGATAAAGGCCGCCAGAAGAATCCAAATGAGAACCGGATTGAAGATAAGGTCGGGCAGATTTCCCGGATAGAGTTTGAACAGGTACCAGCTGGTAAAAATGATACACAGGTACTCTGTAAGGAGGGTGGAGACAGCCAGGCAGATACAGTGCAGGATGCCTTTGCGCCGGTTTGTAAAGGAAAGGTCCCTCATCAGGTATTTGGCGAGCAAGGCTCCGGGCAGGAACATTACAGCCAGCAGCAGGGCTTTGGAATACCCGTCCACGACACTCGAAAAAATAAGGCTCATCAACAGCACAACCACCAGCCAGTACCCAATGTTGAAATACTTTCTCATGTTCAAAAATAGGCAATCCGTGAAAATTATTATGCATGTTGCCGGTACTTGAAAGCCGACAGACGGATTTTGCACCTTGCGGAACGGTTTTGACCTTTGATAACCTGTGATGCCAATGTACTTTTGTGATAACAACTAAAACAAAAGATTATGTTAGAATTATTCATTAGTGGTGGTCCTCTTTTTATGGGACTTTTGACAATTGAGTTGGTATTTTTAATCATTGCAGCCTGGAAAGCTCCTGCCTGGACTAAAGAAATTGGTCTGCTGGCGTTGATCACCGGCATCCTGTCCACGCTCCTGGGCTTTTCCCAGGTATGCGATGCCATACAGCAGGCAGGAGATGTTTCAATGAGTGTCATGGCAGGTGGAATAAAAGTGGGATTGATCCCCATTATTTACGGCGGACTCATCTATGTAGCGTCGCTCATCATCCGCATTATCCACAAGCCCAGGATTTGATGCCAAAGCGTTTTGTGCGTGATTCAGGGGCTTGTCCGGATTATTGGATATCCGTTGCTGCCCTGCTCAAACAAATGTGTTTGGGCAGGGCAGTGAATTTTAACGGACAATATATTTCCGGTATAAAATATATATATATAACTTAGTAGTAAAGATCTCAGTAATTTGAACAGGAAATTATATATACTGCCAATCCTGTTTCTGCTCACGGCAGTTCTCTTTCCTTATGCTGCATATTCTGCCGGGCGGCTTTTTCAGGGAGACACCGTTCAAAAAAGAGTTTATAAGGCATTGCGAACAGAGAACGCGCCTCTTATTGACGGCAGGCTGGAGGATGCCTGTTGGGGTGCGGGCGAGTGGCAAACCGATTACAAACAATATGTTCCGGTATATAATACGGCACCGTCTTATAAAACCGAAATAAAAGTTTTGTATGATAATAAAAATCTGTATGTTGCTATCAGGTCGTATGACGATATGGCAAAAATTACAAAACGGCTGGGACGCAGGGATAATTATTTGGGCGATATGGTGGGCGTACAACTGGACAGTTATTATGACCGCCGGACAGCCTTTGAGTTTGTTGTAACAGCGGCCGGACAGAAAATGGATATATGGCTCTCCGATGATAACACGGATTTAAATTGGAATGCCGTATGGTATGTGAAAGTGGCGTATGAAGAAAACGCCTGGACGGCAGAGTTCAGAATTCCCCTGAGCCAATTGCGTTACAGCCCTTCCTGTGATCAGATCTGGGGGTTCAATTCATGGAGGTATGTCAACCGTTTGCAGGAAGAAAGTCACTGGAAGTTAATGGCTAACGACGGGACAGGCGGCGTATATACTTTTGGTGAGTTACACGGCCTTAAGGAATTACCAAAAAACCGCCGGATGGAACTGGCTCCCTATATTTCGGGCAGTGTCACTACTA
>Ga0265297_10007654_pt1 | contig 14842 bp, 21 predicted proteins | sample Munlanlwell13791_FD_192502 | JGI IMG/M metagenome (GOLD analysis project Ga0265297, IMG submission 192502) | Leachate microbial communities from a municipal landfill in Southern Ontario, Canada - Leachate well 137-91 | ecosystem: Engineered > Solid waste > Landfill > Unclassified | place... | reverse complement strand
CTGTTCCATTTTTCTCGACTAACTCTCCAAAAAATACTCCAGCTCTGTCTGTTCTCACAATTACTTTTGCCATATTATTCAATCTCCTTTTTATTTTTATTTTAGTTCCGATTACATCACGCATTCAGATACTTTTTTTGATTTTAGTGTTCCTTTCCACAGGCTGAACACTTAAACAAATTCCTCACTCCTTTACATTTTTTCTTGTAATATCCCTAGAAACTTTTTGGCAGCTCCCCGGTATTTTTCTTTCGTAGCCGTATCTTTAATACTGTCTGCTGCCATAACCAAATCAGACATAGCTTTTCTTGCTGTTTCGAAAAAGAGGTTAAATTTTATAACTGCCTCATCAACTTGCTTACCTCTCAGCTCCTCCAGTTCTCTTTCAACCTCTTCAGGAATCTTTTTAATTGTTGCAGCTGCTTCGATCGGTTGTTCCTTGAGCTGTTTTTCAAGTTCATTGGCCTTCTCTTTTGCTTTGGACAGTTCACCGTCCAGAACCTTCATTGCCTCATGAAGCGTCTCAATATCTTGAGTGTTTCCGGAAGCATTAGCCTCAACTATTTTGCTTTGAAGCTCTTCAATGATTTTCTCTTTTTTCTCTCTTTCGGTCTTCAGCGTGTCCTGTAGCATCTTGACGTTAGCTTGTTGTTCTCTGAGACATTGATCCGTAGTTCTGAGTTCTGATTCAACAGCAAACTTTTCGTCTTTAAGCTCTTTAGCCTCGTTGCACTTTTCAATTGCTGTATTTTTCGCATTCTCGAGCTTCTCTTTGAGTCCATCGACCTGTTTTTGTAACTCTCTAGTTGACATACTTTCAACATTATTTCCCTCGACAAAAGCCGCTCTTTCCTCTTCTGGCAATCCCAATAGTGCGACCGCTTGGGAATAACTCAGCTTTTCAAATATAGGATTTTCAATATTGCTAGACAATAGAGTAATTTGACTTGATCCATATTCATCAAACAGGTTCATGAGGTTATTTGCCGTAGACTTTGAATAATCAACATTACCCTCGAGCCAGCTTCCCCATTCGCCATGCTCAAGCAGTGATTTAGCCTCGGTCAATTTACGGCCGATTTCGATTTGATTGTATAGAATAAGATTTCTAGTTTGGGCCTTGATTCCGTTAATTTCAGCCGCTATAAGTTCGGGCGTTCTTACTATTGCTAAGTTTTCCATAGTACCTCCTATGCCGTTATTTTGACCTTGCTTTTAGTCTTCTTTTCTGTGAGTTTTTCAGCCTTAAACGCTTCAATAAAATTCTCCACATCAACATGTTTGTTAGCGTCTGGAGTTTTGTTTCCACGGCCTCTACACTGAATAATTCTGTTATCCTTAACTTCGACAGTGTAAAAAGATTTGTTCGGTGCTGAAACTTTTCGGATGAATAAAATGTTAGTGCGGCCATCAGCGTAAGAACCCATATAGTGCCTTGCTACACAATGCCCAAGGGCGTCGCCTTCATCCACCATTTCTTTTGAACTTGCGGCAGGTCTTATCAGTAGGCCATTCTGTTCAAAACACAAATACTCAAGGGTTTTGGCTCTTCCGGCTATTTTCTTATTAAATATTTCACTTTCTTTAACTTTGATTTGTTTGTTTGTTTCTTGGTGGGCTTTGTGAAGGTTTTTCGGGAATAATATACTATCGCTTTTTAGGTTTTTCTGGAGTTCAGTGCAATCTTTTATGTAATCTCTCCAGTTGCTCAATGCGTCCAGTAATGAATAATAAGACTTTTTGTTAAGGCCACGCTGATTTTTTGCGTAATGAACAGCCTTCCTTAATGTTGTATATTTCAATACAGCATTAAGAATTTTCAAATCATAAATATCATGCTTCAGGCTCTCGATTTCTTCTACGCTGAGATTCGAACCATCTTTTTTAGAAATCTGATACAGCCTCATAAAGTGGCAATCAACCTTCTTTAAGGTTATAATTTCCCTTATTTCACGTTTATTCATCCTAAGGGCTTTTTGAATTGTTTTTCCTCTCCAGTTGACAGCTCCATAAGTACAATTTTCGTGAAACTTCGCTTCAACTATTTCTTTAAATCCTATTTTTGTCAATGATTCGATTATTGGGTATTTTGAATACATATCAAAGTACTTAACTAAACCACCATACCCGCCAAACTCATCGTAACAACTGTATTGGAATGGCGTTCCTTTGACTGCGTTATCAATACTTTTGAAGCAGCATCCTACTGCCGTCTTAGGTTTTCTTGCAGGAAATTGGCTAAATAGTGAATTAAAATTCTTACGTTCCCACGGATCGCCAACAGACATTCTTTTCCCAGACCATGAATAATAAGCATAGGATTCAAGCATTACGGGATTGCCCATTTCGAAAATATAATGGGCTCTTGCGCCGTATTGGGTTTCAACATTGCGATAGCTTACCCTATAATCTCTGACCGCATATATTCCCCTTGCAACCATGACCTTGGGATCAATAATTGACTTTTCATAATAGATGAAATAAACTTCATCTATCATGTATTTACGGCCACGACCTGCCTGCTTTGCTACGCATTCATGACGGCATATAGGACATATATGTAATTCTCCGTGCTTTAGTTGGGGAACTCCTATTTCACTATTGCAGTGCGTGCAGTAGCCCTGATAATACTTATCTTCCTTCCAAACAAATATATATTGATTAAAAACTTCGGAATGTGCGTATTTTTGTATTTCTTGGCTGTATTCTTTTGAAAAATGCGATAACCCTATTCTTTCAGCTGTCAATGTTATTCCTCCTTTCTATGCCAGTAAATCGTCTAGGCTAATATCAAAATCAGTCTTTGCTATAGCAGATTTTGTTTCTGGAGCTGCTGGCTTTTGGATTTCTGGAACTGGAACCGTGCCGGCAGTGACTCCAAAATATTTCATAATGATTTCATAGCCCTGCTGCGGGGTAAACATTGCACGGTTATTTTTCGCTTTAGCTTTTGCCTGTTTTTCCATCTCTGCGTAACTTTTTGCGATAGTCTTGTCTGCGTCTGCAAACTTTGCGGCATCCTCAGGGTGAGTTTCTACGTACTGGATGAGAGCCTTGCCGACGTCCTGAATGTAAAAATCATTCTTGTTTGCATCCATTTCAGCTTGTAACTTTTTGATTGCTTCCTTCAATGTGATTCCTCCTTCCCCCTTAAAATATCAACCGCAACACCAGGTAGCACGTCCAGCCTGTCACGTTCATAGAAACCAACAACGCTGCGGCCCAAAATACTATTAACCAAACATTCCACTTATCAGACTTCATACGGTACGGGGTCATTGGCTGCTTTTCTCTTCGACTTAATTGTCTTTTCATCCGCCTTCCTCCTCTCTCACTCTTCGCTATCAAAGTAACAATCTATTTCTTCGCCTATAAACGATTCAATAAAATTGCACATTTTCTCAAGAAAAATATTTGAGAATGAATCCACAAAATCCGATAAATTACAAACATCAGTACCGCCCCATTCGATTCCACATTCGTCAGTAGCCAGTGTATGTTCTCCCATTTCCTTTGTTTTAAGCAAGCCTGTTTCGCGGACTATTTCAGAAATCATTCCTTCGAAATCGTATTGCTCCTGTTCCTGTTCAAGCATTGTTTTTAATGCTAATAATGTCTTTTTGTTTGCTTTCAAATCCTCCGCCTCCCTTCAAATCTCCAAGCGTCTGGAGATTTAGACTAACCCGCTTTGGTTTCAATTGTGACCATCTGGTCAAAAAAAATGTAGTCAAACCAGTTTGTAATGTGACCCCATCTTACATTCCATTCTTTTTGCCAATCATCGCCAAACCTAGTTTTAAGATAATCCTGTTCTGTTTTAATTATGAATACTATTATAGACTTGGCTTCCTCGATGTCGAATAAAGCCACTTTGCCCTGCTTAGATGTTTTCATGTTGATTTTTTGGTGTATAGGTGGATAACTTTTCCCAACAGTTGTTGCTAGATCACCTATAGTTAAACCGTGACGTTTCATGAAACTTTTTAGATTAGTGTAGTTCATGCTTACAGATATGTCCTTCATACAGCACCTCTTTTTCGAATTGTTGGTTGCATTTGTAACCATTATATCAAATCGTGCATCATTGTCAATATATTTTATAAAAAAATATTTACATTCTGGTTGCAATCGTTTACAATGATTATAAAAGTAAAAGAAGGGAATGTTATAAAGTGGAAGTTAAAGAAACGTTTGCGAAAAGAATAAGAGAATTGAGAGAAGATAACGGGTATGGAGTTAGGGAATTAGCGGACAAGATGGGTATTTCTCACTCATCCATTTCACAATACGAGAACCTTCAAAGGACTCCAGATATTGAAACTGCAAAGAAGTTTGCAGACTTTTTCAGAGTGTCAGGTGATTATCTCCTGGGCTTGAGTGATAAGAGAAGATAAGTGGAGGTGTAGTCATGGCAAAATCAAGAAATCCAAAAGGACTTGGTCACTATTATAAGAAAAACAATCTATTTTGTTGGAAATACGTAAGAGACGGAAAGCCTTTGTACCGGTCAAGTAAAACCGAAAAAGGACTCCAGGTTAAAGTAAGAAAGGTAATAGGTCTTACTGTTTCTAATGATAAAACAAAGGTATCTGATTACTTTGAAAACTGGCTTGAAAACATTGTAAAGCCACTAAAAAAAGAAGCTACTTATGAACAATATTATTATATGTATAATGGGCATATAAAGCCATCTATTGGCAATTTTAAAATGGTATCAATAACAAGCACGGACATACAAAAAGTTATTGCCGACATGAATAAAAAAGTGTATGAAAAGAAGGATAAGGATGGAAAGGTAATATCGACAAAAATCGGAACCTCTACAAAAACCATGAAGCATTGCAAAACAGCAATGAGCATTGTGTTCAAAAGAGCTTTTGAAGACGACAAAATAATCCCTACTAATCCTGTAAGAAACATAGTCATACCAGTTAAACAAGCAAAGCCTATGAAAACGCTTAAGACTGATGAACTCGCAACCTTTCTCAAGTCAATAGAAAAATCTAGGTGGATATGGTCAGTTAAATTTGCACTGGTAACAGGACTGAGACGCGGAGAACTCTTAGCCTTAAAATGGACGGATGTAGACTGGGATAATAATAGAATAACAATTGATAAATCTAATAGTGTAACTGGTCTAGGCGATACCAAAAGCAGTAAAATTCATCATGTCCCTCTTTCTGAAATGGGCAAAACATATCTATTTAATCAGATGGACATGCTAAAAACTGAAAAAAATAAAATTACTATAAATGATAACAATACTATCAGGGAAGATCTAAAGGGTATGGATCTATTGATATTTCCAGCCAAAAACGGAGAAATGGTAAAACCTAACACGTACTACCATACTATAGTTAGGTATGCCGAAGGATCAGGAATAAAGGTTCATCCGCATTGTTTCAGGCATACCTTTGTATATAACATGAGAAACAAACTCTCTCTCAAAGAACTACAGGATATATTGGGACATGATGAGAGCACAACCACGCTCGATATATATGGTGATTTGCTTAACGACACAACTGATTCGAAAGCAAAAACAATTGATGAAGTATTCACTCAAATTGACATAGAGATCGAAAAGAAAAGAGCAGCTGCAGCTGATGAGGAATTCAAAATAATAGATTTTGCGGCTCGAAGAAAGGCAAAATAACACCCACTTAAAACCTACTTGGCTTTTATAAAAAGGTCTTTATTTTAGGAATTGGTACCAATGCCAAAAAGTGCTTTGAAGGCCGAATTTATAAAGTTTTTAATACAATTTATAAAGATGTATTTATACACAGTAACTTGGTTCGGGACCAAGAGGCCGGAAGTTCGAATCTTCTCACTCCGACCAAAGAAATAAGCGGCTTTCAGAAAATGAAAACCGCTTATTTTTATACTTACACCCACTTATAACCTACTTGACTATAAAACACCCGCTTTTTTATCCATACAGAATCTATAAACACAATATTCATTATGCGCCATCAGTGCAATAATAACTTCTTCCAATTTGTTATATTCTAATAACTGCTGCTTATTCAAAGTTTTCTTAAAAGAACGCTCGGAATCTAGCACCTGTTTGTTTAATTCATTAGACTTACTATCTTGAGATAAAATGCGCTCACAAGTTTTGCAAATAAAATCATCAACAATTTTCTCCATAGTTACCTCCCAAAATTTAAGTTAAACAAATAGAACACACGTTCTTTTTTAATGATTATATCCTTTTATAATTTCCAAATCAATACCAAAATTAATATTTTCTGACCGCCTCCTTAGTAAACTTACTTACTATTATTGTAAACCCTAGCTTACAATATATTTAATGGTTAATCTTGTTATTTACTCTCTTATATTGCCACGATTTACATAATAATGCAAGTATGGTTATAATCATAACCTTTGCATTTGCCTAAAAATAATTTACATTTACCTATTGACACCCGACGACATCCATGGTATAATTAGCTATAATCTTAATTTGGAGGTGCGGTAAATGAATGTAAATGAAATGATATTCAAGTTTAATCTCAAAAAAGTCGCAAAAGATGGTGTTGTGGGCATCCAGGTTCAAGGCAAGCCAACAGCAAAACAACTGCTCGAGCTCAAAGCTGCAAAGCCCGAAATACTTGCAGAATTAGACAGAAGAGAACTCAAAAAAGAAACCAAAAAACAAGCAGAATTACAAGAAAAGGCAGATGCAAAACAACGGTTACTTTCTGGCGAGGATAAAATCGAGCTTGCCTATCATGACGGAGAATATTTATCTGGTTATTATCCTACAGGAGAAGCCGGAAGTCTACTGAAAGAGCTCGGACTTGCAAAATATGTTGACGGTTGGGGAACTCATGTTAATAAAGAAGTTGTTGACGCTCTCGGAAAAGAATTTACGTACCAGCAAGCAGTTAAATTCGCAAGACCGGCAATGGAAAAGAAAGAAGCTGAGAAGAAAGCCAAAGAAGAGGCTATACAAGCAAAATTCGCTGAAGCTAAAGAAACCGGAAACCCAGTTATGCTACACCATTACATGGATGAGTGCAACAATCCGCATGAAGAGTGCGACCTCGACAGCGTTACAGTATACGCAATGCCAGACGGTACAACAAAAACGACTAGAATGCATACTTGGTAAGGAGGTATAGTTATGGCTTGGTATCGTGGAACATACAGCTGCAGTCACGATGGCTGCACAAATATAATAGGCCCAACCAAAAACAGGCAATGGATTTCCGACAGACACTTTGAAAAGCTCTGCCCTGAGTGTTATGAAAAGCAGGTGCAAGAGCAAAGAGAAAAAGCCAATGTGGAAGCAGCCGAAAAAGCAAAGGAAATGGAATTGCCAGAGTTGACTGGCACGGAAAAACAAGTTGCCTGGGCGAATACCCTAAGGCAAACTTTAATCGAAGGAACGGATAAGCTTGGGAAAAAGGAAATGGAGTGTATTGGTTCAACGGAAAGTGAAAAATACGACGTCCTAAATTATATCATGAGCCAAGCAAAGGCTAGCTGGTTCATTGATAACAGGTCAAGTCTCTTGCTCGCATGGATAGAGAACAGGCTTCCTGAAATCAGAAACAGGAAAGCTGCTGAAAAAGAAGCTCCTATCGCTCATGAAATCAAAAATGAATCTACTGTACATCCAAAAAACGAAATTTCACCAGTTTCGGTTGAAATCAAAGTTACAGACGAAAAAATTACCGCTGCATTTGAGAAAAACGATAAGTTTCGGGAGCTGGTTAAGAAACTTGATTATGAATGGGGAAACGGTTACTGGTTCAGAAAAATTACAAACACAAACGGCCCTGCTAGTGACAGAGCCGCCGAGCTAGGAAATAAGCTTTTAAATGCTGGCTTCCCAATTACGCTTACAGATTCTATTATAAAGGAAAACGCAATTTCTGGCAACTATGCTCCAGAACAAACAAAATGGATTCGTGTAAGGTCAGAAGGAGTTTACGCTGGATGGTTGACTATATGGTGGAAAGAAAAAGATGATCGTATATACAAAAGAGCTCGTAGCCTTCCGGGTTCAAAATGGTCAAGCCCATCTGTGGTTGTTAGAATTGAGCATTATAAAGAAGTTTTAGAGTTTTCGGAACTATACGGGTTCGAGGTTTCGCCAATAGCAACAAAAGCAATCGAAGAATATAAGGAAAGGTTGAAAAATGTTGCAGTTGTTAGTCTGGTGCCGATTCTTCTTTCACCTTCGCCGGACGGGTTGAAGGAAATATTGAATTCAGGAGATGAAATTCTGGAGGATTTGAGGGAGGATGATTAGAATGATGGAATCTAAGTCTTATTATTTTCCAAACGAACGTGCAGCGCTGCCTTATGGGTGGTGTGCAAAACTTATAATCCATGGCGCAGACCACGGATGTATAGGGTTCGAAAGTAAGAAATCAGCACAGGAGTGGCTTGACAACAACCTTAACGCAATCAAACAGGGTAGGATACATCAAGGAGGTACAGTGAAAGAGGCTTACGTATACAAGGAGTAGGAGGAATACATGAAACTATTAACTGAACTGCAGCCACACCAAGACGCAGCTGTCGAAAAACTTTCTAAAATTAAAATAGGTGCCGCATACATGGAAATGGGCACAGGCAAAACCAGAACGGCGTTAGAATTAATTATACGCCGTCTGGTTGCTGGAAAAGTCAATTATGCAATCTGGCTTTGTCCATGCTCTGTAAAGTCGGAAATTGAGGCAGAGATAAAGAAACACGTTGATGGGAAACTACCCATAACCATTGCTGGAATAGAAAGTTTATCGTCCAGTATCAGGCTCAATATTAAGTTGCTGAAGCTGGTGCGGGAAAATCAGGTATATATTGTAGTAGACGAAAGCAACCTAGTGAAGAACCACAGGGCAAAACGTACGGAGAATATTCAGCGTCTGGCCGACCTTTGTAAGTACAAGCTTATTTTAAACGGTACACCAATTTCCAAGTCAGAAAAGGACCTGTTTTCACAATGGCAGATCCTTGATTGGCGCATACTTGGTTATAAGTCTTTTTGGAGTTTTGCGGCAAACCACTTGGAGTATGACACAAAAATCAAGGGCAGGATATGCCGGTGCCTGAATGTTGATTATCTAGTCCGCAAGATTGCCCCTTATACATACCAAGTAAAAAAATCAGAGTGTTTGCAGCTTCCACCCAAAACTTATAAGACCAAATACTTCGAGCTGACAGAGTCCCAAAAATGGCATTATTACAATGTCAAAGATGAATTCCTGATGCAGGTTGATGAATTGGACAGTACAACTATATACAGACTTTTCACGGCGCTGCAGCATGTACTTAGCGGCAACCGGATTATTTCCAAGTACAAGGACCCAATTCGTACAGAGCCATTTTTTAAGGACCCGTTGAAAAATCCACGGATTCAAAAACTCTTGGACCTCGTGAGCCGAACAGATGAAAAGATAATAATATGGTGCAAGTTCACGCATGAGATTCAGGAAATTGAACAGGTTTTGACAAATGAATACGGTTTCGAGTCGGTGGTAACATTTTATGGTGAGGTGAAGCGAAAGCAAAGAGTTGAAAACATTCAGAAGTTTTCCGATTCTGCAAGGTTCTTTATTGCCAACAAAACGTGCGCCGGTTATGGTCTTAATCTCCAGTTTTGCAGCTATGAGATATTTTATAGTAACGATTGGAATTATGCCACTAGGGCGCAGGCAGAGGACAGAGCGCACCGGATCGGACAGATAAATAATGTACACATAATTGATATTTGTGCAGATGGCGCATTGGACGAAAGAATTCTAGACTGCTTGAACAAGAAGGAGGGATTAGTAGAAAGATTCAAAAATCAGATTGAAAGGATGAAAAACGTATCAGCATTAAGAAAATGGATAGATGGAGGGGAAATAGGAGCATGATAAGAATAGGGTATACCCAAACTGAGAAGGAAAACGAAATTCAAGCCTATATCGACTCACATAAAATCAAGAAGACATATATATTTTATTTCAAGAAGTTTAAGCCTACTTTTAATCTCAATATAGAATCTGAATACATAGAATATTCAGATATTGAGATGTATAAGTTCTTCTACAGGCTGCTTGAGGAAATAGATGATAGCAGTCTTGTCGTCATAGATGAGTGTATGAGAACGCAGAATAGAAATGAGCTTATATATAACTGCGCCCATCATTACCTTAATCAGACTGAACATAAAATTGTATTTGAGTACTTCCCGTTCATTAAAAGTAAAGAGGATTTTATGATACTGCTTGACTTTCAGAATAAAGGCAAGTACAGAGGCAAGGGGTTTGAATGGGAATACTTGAAACAAGAAGATACCGAGGTCAAGTATAAACCTATTTTGCTGACTGAAATAGCGATACCGGTAACGGAAGATAATATTTCAAAATATGAGGCCCAAAAAGAAAAACTTTTTGATGAGCTTGGGAATAAGGATCCAGACACAATCCCTCGTAATTTGCACATTTGGACGGGGCGATTTAAGAAAACAGTCATTAGCAGTACCGGCTATTACATCGCCCGTAATAGTAGGTTTAAGCTGCCGAATGTCGTGACTTACAAAGAAGCTGACATGGTGCCGCGTGTTATAATAGATTTTCCACATAGGCGGCTAGATTTTAATGACTACCTAAAAGCGAGCAGAAGCAGAAATATAAAGTTTCTATCTACTGGTCTGCCGGTAGACAACTTCTATAAAAATGATTTTACTGAATGGGTAGAAAGGGTGAGGGAATTTGCTGAAGCAAGTCTATGTAAATAAAGATATATTGACGGCCGCTAGGGAACGGATGATTTATATATTTGATGAGTTTAAAAATATAATAGTGTCTGTGAGCGGCGGAAAAGATAGTACTGTACTGGCACATTTAGCTATATCTGAGGCGCATAAAAGGAATAGGAAAATAGGCATATTCTTTCTCGATGAAGAGGTTGTATATGATAGTACTGTTAACCAAATAGATTATTTAATGAATATATATCCTGAAAATACTATCAGATTGTGGTTTCAGATTGGGTTTAATCTGACTAATTCCACAAGTTACAAGGAAGGGCAACTTAAATGTTGGGAGCCCGGAAAAAGTAAAATTTGGATGCGGAGCAAAAGGCAAGATTCTATTCAGCACAAGCCATGGGCAAAAGAAGTGGAGACTATTAGAGATAAAAATAAAGGATTTGGCTTTTATGACGTCCTTGATAACTTCCAAAATAATAGATTTAATACAGCTTTCTTGGTTGGTTTAAGAGCTACAGAAAGTATGAACCGTTGGCGGGCTGTATCTAAAAATCCAGGATATAAGGATGTGTTCTGGTGTACAAAACTGAAAAACGGAAGTGCATCATTTTATCCGCTGTACGATTGGAACTTTCATGACGTATGGAAATATATATACGATCAAAATATCAAGTACTCAAAAATATATGACTATATGTACAAGAAGGGCATGGGTATGCAGGAAATTAGAGTGTCGAGCCTTATCCATGAGAAATCATTTAAGGCTCTTGTGGAACTGCCGGAATTCGAGCCGAAAACATATGATAGATTACTGAAAAGGATATCGGGGATAAGCATAGGTAATTTATATGGCAAGGATGCTGTAATGATGCGGGCAAGAAAGCTTCCAAAAAATTATAATAGTTGGAGAGAATATCGTGACTTTCTGTTGGCAACCTATCCTGATGCCACAAAAAAGCAAATATTTGTGAAACGTTTCTCGAAACATCTTGATAATAATTATGTAGCGCGTCAACAGTGCAGGCAACTACTACTTAATGACTATGAAAATAATTTGCCAGTCACTAACCAACCAGATCCTATCGAAAAGGTAAAAGAGAAATGGAGGAATTTATTGTGAAATGTATATTATGTAAAAACGAAAGTGTTAAAGATTATTATTTGTGCAGCGAATGCAAAAATAAAAAGAAAGGTATCTCCATAAAGAGTAAAAAGGGAGAAATTAAAATCCCTTGCATGGATACTATTATAGTACCAGTAGAAATGGTTGTTGCTAATAACTACAACCCAAACAATGTTTCTAAAAACAACATGGACCTTCTTGAAGAATCTATTATCAGCAACGGCTTTTGCTTCCCTATTGTTACGATTTGGGACTACGAAATGGAGAAATTTATTATAGTTGATGGGTTCCATAGAGACGAAATTTTCAGGTCATTCTTAGGATCTGAAGAAATAGCAATTATTGTACTAGAGCAAGATACAGCGCAAAGGATGGCAGCGACTGTACAATTTAACAGGGCTCGCGGAGTACATCAAGTAGAATTAATGGGGGACCTGGTTCAGTCTTTAATAAATCAGGGCGTATACGATGAAGAAATAGCGAAAAGGCTAGGAATGGAAATAGAGGAGGTCTTCAGGCTCAAACAAATAACAGGAATTGCTGAGCTGTTCAAAAATCAAACATACTCAAAGTCATGGGAAATGATGGAGGTTTATGACAATGTCTGAATGGAACTACGGTGACGCATATAAAAGACACCCAATCGGATATGATGAAACGGCAATATTTGATGACGGAAGCATGATAAGGGTTCATAATATTTACGATGCGCTTCCTTCAATAATGGAAAATGCAGACATGATATTTGTCGATTCGCCATGGAATCTTGGGAATCTAAATTCGTTTTATACTAAGGCTGGTAGAACTGATTACCAAGATAGCTTCGATAAGTTTTACAAAAGGCTGTTTGGGTGCGTTCGTGAAATCGCACCACACACATGTTATGTCGAAGTAGGAAAAGAGTATTTAGGCGAATTTTTGCTCGAGATGAAGAATCTATATAGATATGTTACGTTTTATAATAGCACATATTATCATAAAAAAGATTCTTTATGCTATGTTGTCAGGGGCAGCAAAAAAAGAAAAAAGTTGCCTCTTGATGGAATGGACGAAGAAAATATTATAAAATGGGTCTGCGCAAACGAAGAGTACAAATGCATTGGTGATTTGTGTATAGGTAGAGGTCTTGTTGGACTTCATGCTTATAAAAACAACCACCGGTTTGTGGGTACGGACTTAAACAAAAAACGGTTATCCGTTTTACTAGAAAAAGTTTCGAACGAAGGCGGCACATACCAAATAGTTAAGAATGGAGCTGATGAAAATGCAAAAGTATGAGGTAGGGAAGTTATTACAAGAAGGAGTTACGCGGTACCAGGAAGGAGTCAAATTTGGCTTCAGTCAATCAGGCGCGGATATGTGTATATTCTTTAATGCACCGAGAGCCAAAGAAATTGAATCTGTCAAGTTAGGTAAGCTTGAAATTGCAATGTATACAAAAGAAGACCTGATTTTCATGTTATTCAAATTTCAAGAACTTCACTGGATGGATGCGCCATACAGCGTCCACATATCAAAACCGTTTGAATTTGAGGATCTGGCTGAAGGATCCGGGTTCGGCTGCACGATATTTCTTGTGGACGCAGGTACCGGAATTATAAAAGCTATACGATATATAGGTTTTTCAGCAGAGTTCTCCAGACGGTTCAAAATTGCAGTTTTAAAGCAAAAGGAACAGCCGTTCGACAAGAATATGTATGACTCGAAAATTCAGGAAGTGTACAAAAATTATAGCACTAGCGATATAGTGCAGCGTGCAGACGCTTTCTGCAAAATAAAGTAAAGGAGAGTACTATGAGTAACACAAATCCGAAGTTAAACTATAGGGTACCTAAAGACGTGACAGACGCGTTTAAAAAGGCTTGCAGTGAGCAGGCGATTGACCCAGGAAAGCTGATTCAGAAATGGATGAGGGAATTTATTGAAAAATCAAGAAAATAACTACTGACACCCAACGACATCCATGGTATAATTAGCTATAATCTTAATTTGAGGTGCAGAATGGATACAAGGGGGATAAATGAAGAACGAGGCTATCTGGGAAAAGATCACGTTAACCAGCTTATAGCCGAAAAGCTTCAGTTGATTCCAATAAATGATGCATACGAGTTAATGGATAATTTGGTGCACGATGGGGAAAACACGGATTTATCTGCAATTTTGACTTTCCAAGAAGCATCTAATATATATGGACTTTCGGACGGCGCAGTACTTAGAAAAGCACAGCAGCGTGGAAGATTTCTAGATGGCGAAGTTAGACAGTCAGGTTCAACCTGGTTAGTAACTCGGGCAGCAATGGAAAGATTGTACGGCAAAAAATAATTTTGTATACTGTCCTATCGGTTACGGGGAGAAGGAAGGTATGTTGTGAGAAAACATAGTTACGACGATGAAGAAATTTTGATATTTTTTTCAATAGTTTTAGGAGTGGCAGTTTTGTTTACTATCGTATGGGGTATATTTTTATTCAAATAATATACAAAAGCCCTCAGTTAATGCTTAAGGCAATTGAATCAGCAAAATGCAAAAAATAATTCGTATACTGTCCTATCGGTTACGGGGAGAAATGGAGATATCATGGGCGAAACTTTTGAAAGTGGAATAAAAGGGTACATTGAAGCAATAGGAGAGGGACAGGAAAGGTATTGGAATGGCTTAAATGCCCCTCAGGAAATCATAAATACTTTACCTCTGTATATTTGTAAAGACAAAGCCACCGCACACAAGGTGGTAGAGGAAGCATTAAAGAAAGGCATAAATTTTATCGTAGGGTACCACGAGCACTTATGTGGAGTTGCTTGTGGAGAAGTAAAGTTTATACCGTTAGGCATACTGCATTACATTGCAGTATGTGGTGCTGTTAAACAGCCTAGATATAGCGCATATTTAACACCATTTGTATATCATTCGGTCGATAGTGTACGTTGGGATCTAGCACATGCAGAAAATTGGGGGATCATGGTATCTCGCAAAGAGGTTATTTGCGAGGAAGATGAAAG
>Ga0265297_10007652_pt1 | contig 14843 bp, 8 predicted proteins | sample Munlanlwell13791_FD_192502 | JGI IMG/M metagenome (GOLD analysis project Ga0265297, IMG submission 192502) | Leachate microbial communities from a municipal landfill in Southern Ontario, Canada - Leachate well 137-91 | ecosystem: Engineered > Solid waste > Landfill > Unclassified | place... | reverse complement strand
AGCTGTACCACTTCCCAGCATTCGTCCTTCGCTTCATCGATCCCGATCACATCCGAGAACTTGATATTGACCTGGTTGGCCTTGATGGTTTTTTTTCCCATTTTCGAAAATCCTCGGGTAAAAACCATCATGTACATATAGACGAAAATCACGGAATTGATGATGACCATGAGGATCTGAAGCGGCAATTGGGCCAAGGTGATATTCCGGTAATAACTTTCGAGTGAGGCCATGCCCCAGATTGACAAGATGACAAGGAGCACTGCTGCAAAAATAATGGCAGCCTTCACCCAGTGGTCCATCAGGAACAACCTCCAACGACGCCATTTATTCATTAAAAACCGCCTTTTTAGAGAAAAGGTTAATGGGAGTTACTCTTGGAAAACAGCACGAATTATACTCATTTTACCACAAAAAAACACTTGTTAGAGTTTCGACATTAATAAGAAGAGGCTTAAGAACTCTTTGGTATTTAGCCCATGAGAGACTTACCACCAATAATCATCCTCTTTGCCGGATGGGGCCTTCTCAGCCTCCGGCACAGCAACAGGTTGTTCCGCAGTTTCAGAATCCCGGACCTTTTCTGTTCCGGGCGAAGGCTCCGGTAGAGGTTCTGAGACCGTTTCATCTGTGATCGTTTCAGTGGGAGAAACCTCTTGTTGAGGAGCTATGGATTGCTCCTCCCACCAGCCTGCGGTATCCGAAGATAAAAGAGGGGTTTGCTCAGTCACGATCTCTTTAGAGGGGCTCTTTATTTCTTTCCAGAATGGAAGATCGATAAAAAAGGTTTCCCGAAGAAAGTTCATAACATGGTACAAAAGCGGTCCCTTTTTCCCGCCTTTTTCTTCTTCTTTTTTCTGTTCGTAGAGGATCGGATTGGTCTGCGTATCCCGGATAGGATCCTCCGCCTTCCGGACCGATCCCAGATTCAGACCTGTGAGCACAATTAAGATGAAAAATGTGATTTTTCTATTCATGCAATGTAGAGGATAGCTGAAAAGAAAGAAAACCGCCAGTACGGTGAAAAAATCAAAATAGCACGGCTCCGCCACTATACGCCGTACGCCTTACTCCTTATCAAGATATTGTTTCAAATACTTCCCCGTGTACGACTTTTCACAAGCCATCAAACCCGGAATATCCCCCTGATACACCACTTCCCCGCCTTTGTCGCCGCCTTCGGGTCCCAAGTCGATCACATGGTCTGCGAGCCGGATGACGCCCAAGTGATGTTCGATGACAAGTAGTGAGTGACCGCGATCCAGAAGTTCCTCGAAAGCCCCGATAAGATGACGCACATCATCCTCGTGAAGCCCGGTCGTCGGCTCATCCAGAAGATAAAGCGAAGGATCGGAGTTCCCGGAGGAAAGCTCAAAGGCTAGTTTCAATCGTTGTGCTTCTCCACCCGATAGCGTAAGTGTCGGCTGCCCGAGCCTTAAATACCCCAAGCCGATTTTTTTTAAAATAGATAGCTTTTCGAAAAGGTTTTTGCCATGTCCCATAAAATCCAGGACTTCGTCCACAGTCATGTTGAGCACTTCATCGATATTCCTGTCCCGATACCGGATCTCAAGGACTTCGGGCTTGAAACGTTTCCCGTGGCATTCTTCACATGGCACGAAAATATCCGCGAGAAAATGCATCTCCACTTTCACCGCCCCATCACCTTTGCAGACAGGACAGCGTCCTTTTTCGACGTTAAAAGAGAAATGCCCCGCATCGAACCCTTCGTGTCTGGCCTCGGGTGTTGCCGCGAATATCTTGCGAATATCCTCAAACGCCTTCATGTAGGTAACGGGATTGGAACGCGGCGAGCGTCCCAAAGGCGACTGGTCGATCAGCACTATATCTGCCAGATGTTCGAACCCGCGGATTTTTTCCACGTTCCCAAGTTCCTCCTGAGACACCGGATAACCTTTGTATTTCAGGAAATGGTTGTAGAGAATCTCATAAAGAAACGTGCTTTTTCCGGAACCGGAGACACCCGTTAGGACCGTAAATTGCCCGATCGGGATCTCAACATTGATATTTTTCAGATTGTGCGCCCTCGCGCCACGGACCACGATCTTATGTTTCGCCGGGCCCATTATACGGGACTTCCGTTCGATCGCACGCTTTCCGGCCAGATATTCCCCCGTGACCGAGCCAGGACACCGTTTGAGTTCTTCCACATTTCCCTGAAAAACAAGGTCTCCGCCTTTTGTGCCTCCTTCGGGCCCAAGGTCGATCACGCAATCTGCGGCACCAATCATGGTCCGATCGTGTTCTACGACCACAACCGTATTCCCAAGATCGCGAAGCTTGCGCAAGAGAGCGATCAGCATCTGATTATCGCGTTCATGCAGTCCGATGCTGGGTTCATCCAACACATAAAGTGTATCTACCAGAGCCGACCCCAACGAACTTGCCAGATGGATGCGCTCTACCTCTCCGCCCGAAAGCGTACGGGACATACGATCGAGCGTCAGATATCCGAGTCCGACGTCTTTTAAGAATCGTACGCGGCTGAGAAGCTCCGTCTGGACAGGCTCCACTTTCTCTTTTTCTTCCGAGGTAAATTCCAGCGTCTCAAGGAATTTCAAAAGCTCCTCGACGCTCAAGGCCTGGATCTCCGCGATGTTCTTTTCCCGGATCAAAAAATCCAGCGCCTCGGTTTTGAGGCGCGTCATGCGGCAAGTCTCACAGGGCGTATAACCACGATAGCGGTTGAGAAAAATCCGCACATGCATCTTGTAAGTTTTTTTGCCCATGTATTCAAAAAATTTCCGGACACTCACAAAATCGTCGCCGGGATAGCCTTCGAGAATCCATTTGCGGTACCGAGGCTTGAGTTTCGCCCATGGCACCCGGATCGGAATGCGCTTGCGCTGGCAGAAATCAAGGAATTGCCCCTGTTCCCAGCGGGTGCTGGCTTTGGCCCAGGGCTCGATGGCCCCGTCGCGGATCGACTTGGTGCCGTCCGGCACAACGAGGTCCCAATCGATCGTAATGACGCGGCCGAATCCCTGGCAGGACGGACACGCCCCGAGCGGACTATTGAAAGAGAAAAGGTTGGGCGACGGTTCTGGAAATGACCGTCCGCATGAAAAGCAGCGGGATTTTTCTGAAAATTTCAGGATCTTGCCCTGGCCTCCATTTTCTTTTCCTGAAAGGTTGCCAGGACTAGCCCCATTGACCTCTAATTCTTTTGATGGAGAATGGGACTTGCCGGCAACCCCCACCCGGATCTCGCCGCGTCCTAAACGGAATGCCTGCTCCAGAGAATCCGTAAGCCGTTCCTTATTCGCAGTGTCGATCTTCAAAAGATCCACACTTACCAGAAGCTCGTTTGGAATGACTTTTTTCCTGATGAGAGCCTTCGCGTCAAACCATGCGCCGGCATGGAAGAATTCGCTGAAACCTTGCCGCTCCAGTTCTTCCAGATTCTCGCGCAGATATTTCAGACTCTTCTTTCCAAGCGTCACTTGAAAAGCAACACGCGCTTCCTTGCCTGCGAACTCCGAAATGAGATACCCCGCCACTTGAGAGGGATCGTATTTAAAGACGGGGATTTGACATTTCGGACACCGTAAACGCCCCACGCGCGCAAACAGAACCCGTAAATGGTCATTGATCTCGGTCTGGGTCCCGACCGTGGAACGGGCATTCGTGATGGAGTTCTTTGCCTGAATGGCCAGAGCCGGCGGAATGCCGGTGGCGGATTCCAGGTCGGGTTTGGCCATTCTTTCGAGGAATTGACGCGCATAGGCGGAGACGGATTCGATATAACGACGCTGACCTTCAGCATAAAGTGTGTCAAAAGCCAGGGAGGATTTCCCGGAACCGGAGACGCCCGTGATGACGTAGAGTTTCCGGTGCGGAAGTTTAAGATCGAAGTTCTTTAAGTTGTGGGTTTTAACCCCACGGAGATGGATCGCATCCAAGGGAAGATCAGGACTTGATCTCACGGCCAAAGCTCCGCCAAAGAATTAGAACTTTCCGGTCATACGCACGAACGGTCCCTGACTCCGGGAACTGTTCGAATCGCGCAAATCGTCACTGAAGTCGGTGAAGTTATACCCCACTCCGAGTCGAACATATTCATAAAATTCGCGGTCCACTTCGACCAGGGCACCTTGCTTCAAGGTGTCCAGCGCCTCCGCCTGCATCAGGACCCGGTATTCCAGGGCCACATCCCATTTGCGCGTCACGTGGAAATTGATGCGATTTACTGAAAGGAACGTATTGACGGCAACCGTGTCGCCCACGGACGCATGGACCGAAGAATGCTTGAAGGCTAATTTCTCGACCAGACCGAAATAGCGGTTCACGTCATAACCGATATCCGTCGCGAGAATATGGGCCGATTGGTCGAACTGGTACCCATCATAATCATTATTGTTATATTGCTGACTGGCACCAAGGTCCTGGAGATAAGTGTAACGTGCCAGTAAATTCAACTTATCATTTTTGATAGGACGGTAGGCAAAGCCTGTACTGCATTCCACAAAGGTCGCGGGGGTATCGTTCGGATCGTACTGGCGGGTATTTCCATAATTAAAATAGGAAAGAAAGCCCAGGTCTTCAGTGAGCTGATAGCTGAGGGAATTACGCGTGACGATCTGTCCCATCTTCGGCGCATCTGCGTCGCGGCGCCATTCCCAATAGGTCCGCGCCCGGAATTTCTTGCCGCTCGCGTAGGCCAAGTTGGCACCGATTGTGTTGAAATCATTGGCGCGGGCAAGCGAATCCAGGGCCGCCTGATCGAGCAAACGCGTACTGGCATTCTTCAAATGACGGCGCTCATACTTGGCTCCGTAATCCCAGTGGTCCCCCGCCTTCCCTTCGTACCCTAGAATGTCCGCAAAACCATCGATACCCTGATAGGAAGAATATTCGCGTTCGGAATACAGGCGCGATTTTCCGGTGAGAGCAAACGAATTTCCGATGGCAGTCGCAAGCGTCTTGTCCCCGATCCCGCGGTCGATGGAACGGATGTTCGCGTAACTACGGGCACCGTTCCCGTGCTGGCGCTCAAACCCGAAATAAGTCGAATCCCCGAGGGGACCGACCATCTCCTCCAAATAAGCAAAAAGATTATTCACGATCTCATAACGGACCCCGCCGCCGAACTGATTGTCGCTCTTCCCGCCGATCGCGGTCTGGACCTTGATATACGGGAGCAGGCGCTCATTGAAGTGGTAGCCAAGCTTGCCTGAGACTCCGTTTTTGAAAGGAAGCTGATTGATAAGATCCGGCGTTAAATCCCCGATGTCATCAACCGCATCCAGATCGCGGCGCTGATATTCCAGTTCCGCGAGATATTTTCCGTCATCGTAAACGATCTGCGCTGTTTGGGTCTCAAGCGCCTTGAACGGCTCTTGGGTTTCCGTAACATTCAGCGGCATCAGTTGACTCATGACCGCGTTGTGATCGAAACGATACCGGACAGCCAAGCTGTTTGTAAACTTGTATCGCGTAGCCACGCCGTATTTTTCAAAACCTTCCTGATCCTGCATATAGCCGTTCGAAAAACCCGGATTCACGCCCTGGACATAGCCGGTCGTTTCCAGATTTTTCACAGGCTCGGAAGAAGCCCGGATGAGATAAGCACCGTTCTGGGCTCCCGTGTGCCTCCCGTGCAAAGGGCTAAGGTCCGCGTAACTGATCCCGCCGTCATATGAAATCGAGTTCTGCATCTGCTGGTTGATCGTCCTGGCGTACTCGGCCGTCACTTTCGTATTGCGTCCGAACTTCATCATAGCGTCCACGCCGACCATGTCATAATCCGAACCAGGGCGCTTTTCCATAACTCCGGTCGCGCCGATCCTCACGTGATCACCCAGCCAGGTGTACCCCCGCATGCCCTGGTCCTTGACCGAAGGATCCGCGGAATCGGGGCTATATTCATAATCGACAATCAAATAGACCGGACTGCCGTCCAAAATGTCGGTCGAAGTTAAAGTATCCGCTGCGGCTACCGAAGAAAGCGGCCGGGAAAGAAGGATGCGGCCTTCCTCGTAATTGATCTCATAATCCGCGCCTTCCTGAAGGTCATAACTCGTCACGGTCATGTTCTGGATCTTGTCGCGGACCTCAACCCGGATCTTTTCGCTTCCCTCGATGATGTTACGGTTACGCGTGTAGAAAAGCGAACCGCCGGTAGCATAAAGTTCGTTATGATCTGCCTTGTTCGTGGAATCTGCATAAAAAACCTTGAACCCGCGCTTCGGATCACCGTAGACCGTGCTCGAAACCGTGTCGAAATTCACCTTCAGCCCCGAAAGCGTGCGATTGTACGTGGCAAGCTCCGTATCGGTGAACTCGGTCTTGAAACTCCCCCATTGAACGTAAGAGCGGTCCATTTCGACAAGCATGAAAAGCCGCTGGGCCGTGTCCCGTGCCTCATAATCGCGCGTCGAATTGTCCCCGTAGATCGGATAGTAATCGTTCGGATTGAGGTTCGTAAAAAGCGCGGAACGTTTGTCCGAGGTGTCGTATTTGGCCTTCACGAGGAACTTCCCTTTGACCTTTCCTTTTAAAAAGAAGGCTGCGCGTCCCTCTGTACGAAATCCATCGCGATAAACTTCCGAATCTGCGGCCTCCATCGCGCCATTTGTCCAATTCGTGCCAAACTGCTCCTCTCCTAACGCCACCATAAAGAACGTGCTGTCCTTCACCTTGACTTTCTTGTTAAAACTTGTGGTCTCACCTTCCGGTGTTGTCGCAGAGATGGCCACGTTATATTCCCCGGGTTCCACGAAGAATTCCTTCTGGAACATGCCGTTCTCCCCATCCACGGCCACAGGGGTATCATTGATCTTGATCTTGTTCTTAGGCTTTGTTTTCCCCTGAACGCGGACCACAGGTTTCGCCACAAGCGGAATACTTTGTTTACCGTCCTTAAAGAGATTGAAATCGCCGACCGGCGGGATTTCGGGATGATAGTTGGCTTTCCCCTTCGGGTCCAGTTTGGTCATGACCTCGAAAAATTTGAGCGCGGTCCAGTCCTCGCGGTCCTTCGCATCACGAACTTTCAACTGGTAAGAATAAATACCCGGCTTGATCAAAAGACCCGATTCCGTGATCCCGGACCAGGTGACTTCCGGAGGCGGCTGGCCGATACCGTAACCGACCCATATCGGCTGCCCCATGGCATCACGGACTTCCACAATCCATTTTTTGATGAATTTCCCGTAGTTATTGTTGAACGTGAATACAGGTTCTTTTTCAAGGACCCCGACCCCGAGTTTCACAACATCCGGAGATATCTGGACATCCAGAGTCGGACGCGAAACATCCACACCCTGTGTGACCATCACCTTCAGGTCTTTCTGGAAGTTCTCGGGGATCCCGGACGGAGGCAACAGGACCGCGAAGTTGGCCTTGTTCATGATGCCCGCCGTGGTCTTCACGAGATAGGCTTCTTCGGTGATAAACTTCGTTCCGTCGGGAAGACTGTGCCCATCAATTTTCACCACGTGCCGGCCCGGATTCACGCCCGGTATGTGATAGAGACCGTTTTCGTCAGTCACGATGCCGATGCCTTCTTCAGTATAAAGCCGGACCCACGGGACCCCTTCTTCCCCCTTATCCTGAACGGTGTTCTGGTTAAGATCGTTAAAGACTTTTCCGATGATCGTCCCCTCTTCGAAAACCGGATCGCCCTGGACCATAAACTTCACGGTGGTCGTCTCCGAAAGATCACTGCTTCCCACGATGCTGAATTCCATGGAGTATTCTTTCCCGAGCTGGACCCCGCTTGTTACAAGCATTACAAAACTTGTAGTGAATGCCGAACCCGGAGCCATGGTCCCGACAGGAATGATCAAAGACCCTTCCCTGTAGGTGGCTTTTCTGCCGTTCACGCGGATCGACTTTGTAACATAATCAAAACCGTGCGGGATCTTTGCCCGCATTTCAACCCCCGTCAAAGTGTTCCCGGAGGCATTGTTGTAACGGGCATTGATTCCCACTGCGTCTCCCGGTGACACATTCCGTTTCGAGGCGGTTACGATCAATTTCGCAGGGTTTACTTCACCGTTCACCTCACTGAAAACAACATTCCCATAGGTTGCAGAACCTCCGGAGATCCCGTCTGCTTTGAGGGTGAATACCACTCTTGCTGTTCCGGCCGGCGCAACCGCCTGAGTAGAAAATGTAGTCCATGTCCCTTTGGGGGCCGTATTGATTTTGATTCCTGAACGTGTCTGGGTAGAAATCAAACCGTCTGAGCTGGTTTTAAACTCAATGTTGATCGAAGCACCCACCGTTTCGGAAGCTTTAATATCTGTTTGTGCTTTCGCCGAAAGAGTTACAAGATCTCCTGCTTTTACATCGTTCTTTAACTGAAAGGTATAAGAATTCCTGTAAAAACCGACGTCTTGATAATAGGCCTTCAAATGCAACGCATAGGTCCCGGACGAAGCCGCATAGCCGTTTGTTGCAAGCGTGGCGTTATCCCAACGATCCGGTAAAAAAACGCATGCGGCAGGCCATGCCGCCGGGGTACTTCCGTTACAAGGATTGTCAAAGTTCTGCTGCCAGTTACTTTCTGTTCCATTCCCCAACAACGAGTCAAAGTTGGAATTTCCAAGAACATTCGCAAATGCCGGCGGCACGCTAAAACTTGCCAGGCAGAAGAGAAAACAAACGAGCGGAAAGAAAGTCCTCACTCTTTTGTTGCTTTTTTGTTTTGTGGAAAATCGAATGTTCATAGGATCTCTATTGGGTTAGAAACGCCGGCTCGAGAACTTGACGCCGACGCGAAGGTCGTAATTGGGAACAACCCCCGGTGTTCCCTGTTGTTTCGCGCGCTGGGTGCCGCCGATACCATCGTATTCCACAAAGACCGCGGTCTTGGCAAGCCACTCGTTCTCTTTCCACTTATAAGCCATAAAGGGCATCCAGCGCAACCCTGCCCCCACAAAGTATTGATTCTGATACCAGTACGAAAAAGAGGCGTTATTGACGTGTTCGAAGCGCATGTACGGCATGAGGATGATCTGATCATTGATGTAGTTATGCGGGATCGGGATGCCGGGCAGTTTGATGCCCAGGGTGATCGTGGAATTTGCGATAAAGGCATTGAAACTTTTTTCGGAACCGAAGTCGGTTTTCGAAACATAGTAATTGCCGAAATATTCGCCCCAGACATACTGGCGGAGATAATCCGTAAATTTCTCCGGTTTCCCTTCGTTCAGGGCCGGCAATTCCGTACCCCATTCGTAGTAACACTGGACGCCCCAGATGAGATCGTAATCTTTACTGCCCGTGATCTCACCCTTGATATTGTAGCGATTGCCATACTTGATATAAAAACGGTAATTGCGCATCCACTCCAGAATCGGAATGCCTCCGAACGGCTGAAAATTCAAAAGCCAGGGATTGCGGGCCAGAGGCCGCCATTCCAGACCTACAAAATTCTGGAGATTGCTGGCGTAATCCGCGGAATCGGATTGCAGGGCAATCGTACTTTCGATGAAGGGATCTATGTTATGCAAAGGAAAACGAATCCCGCTGAAGACCAGGCGGTTGGTCCAGTAGCCGACCTGCGTGTCGAAATGATTCGCCGCAAGGTTGGTCAGGCGCCAGCTTGTTTCTCCGAAGGACTGCCATGTGATCGGCGTCCCGCAAGGGGGTCCCTGAAGAACTCCGTACATCTTTTCACCGATACCCAGCTGGTCGGTAAATTTGAGAACAAGTTCTTCTTCTTTTTTGAACTGCGCGGGTGTTTTGATCTCGATGGGTTTTTCTGCCTCAGGTACGTAGATCGGCGCGGCACGCACGGCTTCGGCAAAATCACCGCCCTGGGACTCCATCATCGACTTGGTCGCAATGATCGCGGTCATGGCCTCCTCAGCCGATGCAAACGCCCTCTCCCCGACCCAATAAAGTTCCGTGGCCTGGCCCTTCGCGTTAGGGATGGAAAGCTGGCGTATCTCGACGCCTTCAAAATTGGTGGTTTTGAGGTTCTTCTTGATGTGCTCGTCAACAGCCTTCATATCCTTAAGACCGGAAAGATGGCGGGACTTCACGATCCCTCCGCCAAAATCCGTCACGATGGAAAATTCGGCGTTTTGCTCGCGGGAGTGGCTCTTAAGAACCGGAAATCCGCGAACCTCACTTATCCCGTGATCGAGCTTTTGCGAAGCCGGGGCAAAAAAATGTTCGGCAAAAAGGTTGACGACAGGTTTGACCTTAGTCCCACCTTGGGCGGCAGGCTTTACTTCAATGGCCGGGTGGATCGCAGGTTCCGCTTCAGCAGCAGTATCCACTGTGGGTTTTGTTTCCGTAGCCGGATTGGCGGCAGGCTTTACTTCAATGGCCGGGTGAATCGCAGGTTCTGCCTCAGCGGCAGTATCGACTGTGGGTTTTGTTTCCGCAACAGGATTGGCGGCAGGCTTGGCCTCGGATGTGGAACCGGCCGCAGGTTTTACTTCAACGGCCGGAGTGTCTTCCTTGGCAAAAGAGGAAAAAGCTGCGGACAGAAAAAGGGCGACGAAGAATATTGAAAAGTTTTTGATTCTCATCGCCGATAAGTTTTTTCTTTTTGTTATAACGCATTGAAAAACTTAGGGAAAGGACCTATTGAATTAAGCTTAACACATTTTGCATATGATAAAGACCTTGCTTCTTTTTCGCAAGGAATTTTGCCGCCAAAAGAGCCCCCCGGGCGAAAGCCTCCCGCGAGGAGGCCTTGTGGACCAATTCGATCCTCTCCCCGTCCCCGAAAAAGGAGACCGTATGATCTCCGATGACATCGCCGCCCCGGAGCGCAAATACCCCGATCTTGCCCTTCTCACGGGCACCGGTCTCGCCTTCGCGCCCATAGATTACGTCCTTTTTGATGTCACGGCCCCGGGCCTCGAGCAGGATTTCCAGGAGCTTCATAGCCGTACCGCTCGGCGCGTCTTTTTTCATCCGGTGATGGATCTCTGTGATCTCGAGGTCATAGCTCTCGTCCAGCACTTTTCCCGCAAGCGCGGCCAGCTTAAAAAGCAGGTTCACGCCCACGCTCATATTGGGAGATTGCACGATCGGGATCTTACGGGAGGCGTTTTTGATCTGTCGAAGCATGGCCGCCGGGATCCCCGTGGTCCCGATCACATAGGCTGTGTGCGTTTTAACGGCGGCCTTGAGATTTTCAGGAAGTGCCGAAAAATGGCTGAAATCGATCAGGACATCCGCATGCTTCATCGTTGCGGTCGGGTCCTGCGTTACTTTCACTCCCATCAAGTCCTGGCCGATGATCGGCCCGAGGTCCTGGCCTAGAGCGGCATGCCCGCGTTCTTCAAGCCCGCCTACGATCCTGAACGCCTTGTCCTGGCTCGCCAGCCGAAGAATGGTCTTTCCCATCCGTCCTGAGGCACCCGCTATCACAAGCTGGATCATTTCACGACCCCCAGTTTTTTAAGGACTTCCGCAAGTTTTTTTTCGTTCTCTGGTCTCATTTCACAAAGCGGCATCCGGAATTCGGGCTTGATCATGCCCATCATTCCAAGCGCCGTTTTCACGGGGATCGGGTTCGTTTCAATGAAAACAGCTTTGGAGACCGGGTAAAGCGTCTTGTGGATCGAACGCGCTTCTTCCATGTTCCCGTTCAAAGCCGCGGCCACCATGTTTTTCACAAACCGCGGCACGATGTTCGCAACGACCGAGATCACACCGCGCGCACCGATCGTGATCAGGGGAAAATTCAGGGAATCCTCTCCCGAGAGAACCGGCATGTCGCAAAGTTGCATGATTTGGTCAGCCTGGTCCATACTCCCGCTCGCTTCTTTGATGGCGACGATCGTGTCGATCCTGGAAAGACGCGCTACGGTCTCGGGGGCGATGGAAACGCCCGTACGGCCCGGCACGTTGTAAAGCACCATCGGGATGTCCACGCGGCTGGCAAGGTATTGATAGTGGCGGAAAAGACCTTCCTGCGTCGGCTTGTTGTAATAAGGCGTCACAACGAGCACTCCGTCCGCCTTGATCTTTTTGGCGTGCTGCACCAGGCCGAGGGCCTCGGTCGTATTGTTCGAGCCGCAGCCGCAGATCACCGGAATGCGATGATGGATATACTCGACCACAAAGGACATGGTGGCGCGATGCTCGTCATGCGACATCGTTGCGGATTCGCCCGTAGTTCCGCACGGGACGATCACATCCGTGCCTTCCTTGAGGTGAAAATCCAGAAGACCCCTGAGCGCCTTTTCGTCCACCTTTCCGTTACGGAACGGCGTGACCAACGCAACCATCGAACCTTCGAAAACAGATTTCTTTTTTTTCATAAAAAATATTCCCCTTTGTAGACGAATTGGGCTTTGCCTTCTAAAAAGACTTTTGTGATTTCGTCGCCTTTTTTTTGTATATCGATCAGGAGCTTTTCACCGCTTTGGGTCAGCACGTTGACAGGCGGCTCCGTATTACCCTTGAGCACGCTTATGACCGCCGACGCCGTGGAACCGGTACCGCATGCGAGCGTTTCGTTCTCTACGCCCCGTTCGTACGTCCGGACCGCGATCTCTTTTTTGCTTTTCACTTCCACAAAATTTACGTTCGTACCGAACGGCTGGAAGTGCGTGTGATTCCGGATGGCCCTGCCAGTCTCAAAAACCTCGACCTTCTCCAGACCTTCTACGAAGATCACCACATGCGGTACGCCGGTATCAAGGAACGCGTAATGAAGTCGGTGCTTGCGCACTTCTAAAATACCGTCCATCTCAAAAACGCGCGGTTTGACAAGCTGAACCTTGATCTGGTCCTTCGGCCCGACCTCGGCTTCGATCAACCCGGACCCTGATTCAAAATTCATGCGCGAAGAATATTTTAGAATGTCATGGGCATAAAGCGCGATGCAACGGAACCCGTTCCCGCAGGCCGCCACTTCGGACCCGTCTGAATTGAGGATGCGCATTTTGAAATTCGCGCTCCTGGAGCTTTCAAAAAGCAGGAGCCCGTCAGCTCCGATGCCCTGGTGCAGACGACAGATCTTCCTTGCAAAGGCAGTCGCATCCTTCACGACCCTGCGTCGGTTGTCCACCACGACGAAGTCGTTCCCCGAAGCGACCATTTTATAAAAAGGAATAGAGTTTTTCATAGTCCCAATACCTGTTAATTTCCGCAAAGCGGAAATGGGGGCAGTCCCACTTCCAACCAATCAAAGCAAAGCTGAGATTGGGGCTGTCCTGATTACCATTTATGTAAAAAAATTCAAAGTTGGGATAGGTAACTGCTTGCCAATCTTCCAGCCACAAGCGGGCGTATTGTATCAAAGAACCGGGAAACGGGGAAAGGGAAAAGCCTTCTCCCAACGAGGGCTCGTCTCTCAGGACTAGGGACTCGTCTCTCGATACTAGAGCTGGTTTCATAAGTATCTCTAACCCCTTTTGCTGTAATGTCATTGCGACCTTGCTGCTGTCTTGCGACAGCAAGACGCAAGGGAAGTAATCTCGTTCTTGTAGAGAGAGATTGCCGCGCACTTGTCCTTGTTTATTTTTTAAATAAATGGTTGGACAAGTACAGCGCTGGATTTCAATATAAAAATTAAAATAAGATCCAGGCGTCGCCCCTGTGGGACTCCTCGCAATGACATGCTGTTATTGAAGTTACGCGGACTTATAAAACTGCTTCTAGAGACTCATAAATGCTTCTTTTAGCGAGCCACGAGTCCTGCTAAAATCAAACAAGGATTATTTTAGCGGGCTCAAATCCGTTGAAGTTGGGGACGGCGCTGGCAGAGGAATAGGCGCCTATCTGCTTGGCATAGACCACGTCGCCGGCGTAAAGTTCGGGCAGTTCTTCGCTGGTGGAAAGGATGTCCAGGGAATCGCAGGTGGGTCCCGAAAGCGCGCTCATATACTTGGGCCCGCGGCGCAGGGTCTTGAACTCGTATTTACAGTGATCGAAGACCATGCCCGAGAAATCCTGATAAACGCCGTCATTCAGATAATAAAAGTTCTTGTTGTCGCGGAACGCGCGTCCGATCACCTGCGTCACGAGAATTCCCGCGGGGCCGGCAAAAAAACGGCCCGGCTCTGCGATAAACTCAACCTGTTTTGAAAAAAGCGCTTTCATCTGCTTGCGGATCCCGGCGGCCATACGCTCGAAATTGATGCCGATCTCGTTTTCAAAATGCTGGATCGGAAACCCGCCTCCGATATCCACGATCTTGAGTAACATGTCGTTTTCCTTCGCTTCCCGGAAAATGTTCGCCGTGAGCTCCAGCGCCTGAAGATAATTCTCCACGTTCGTGGATTGCGACCCGACATGGAAGCTCACACCTTTAGGCACAAGCCCGAGGTTCTTTGCTTTCCGCAGAAGGTAGAAAGCCTGGTCCGGCTCCGCGCCGAATTTGAGCGACAACTGAACCACGCTCCCCCGGTTCGCGACCTTGATGCGAACGATCACATGCGCTTTTGGAAAATTCTCCGCGATTTTGTAGAGCTCGGCCTCGTTATCGAAGGTCATCAATCGCACCCGCCTCCGGCGGGCCGTGATGAGATCTTCCCTGGATTTGATGGTATTGGCGAAAATGATGCGACTTGGGGACACGTTATGTTTCATGACCGATTTCATTTCCGCGGCACTCGCCACGTCGAAGTTGGCGCCAAGTTCCGCGAAGGTTTTCACGATCTTCGGGTGCGGGTTGGCCTTGATGGCGTAATAAGGGGTGACTTCCGGAAGGGCCTTTTTGAAACGGGCGAATTGCTTCTCAAGCACGCTTTTGCGGATGAGCATAAAAGGGGTCTTATGCTTCTTGAGCATTGTACGGATGAGGTTCTCGACCCCGGAGATCTCGGCCGGTTTGAGTTTGAGTAAAGGGGTCTGACCACTGCCGTTCAGGACGGGTTGTTTCATCGGATGTTGATCAATGC
>Ga0265297_10007651_pt1 | contig 14846 bp, 9 predicted proteins | sample Munlanlwell13791_FD_192502 | JGI IMG/M metagenome (GOLD analysis project Ga0265297, IMG submission 192502) | Leachate microbial communities from a municipal landfill in Southern Ontario, Canada - Leachate well 137-91 | ecosystem: Engineered > Solid waste > Landfill > Unclassified | place... | reverse complement strand
ACATACGCTAATGTCGGAGATGTTGTTACTGTCAGCTTCCAAGCATCAGAGGCTTTGGCCGGCGACCCGGCTGTTGCGATCGGTGGGGAGGCAATGGTAAAGGTCAGTGGCGAGGGCGGATTATATGTCTTCTCTAGGACACTGGACGGTGAAGAAACAACAACGGCAATAATCACGATTGGCGGCCAAACTGATATTCTTGGAAACGAGGATTCTGATGCAACAGACCTTGGAGCAAACTTTGAGTTTGACTTTACGGCTCCAACAGTTGTAGTTGCCGCTCCCGGAACACAAAACAGCAAATCATTCTTAATCAATGCCACTGCCGAAGCTAATTCGGAATGTAGAATGGATGAAAACAATATCTCGTTTGACGCTATGAACAGATTTGGTTTATCGGAAACAGCGGCAGGCGTGTTTGCTGGAACATACATTGTTCCTACCGATGGAGCAAAAACAATTTACGTAATCTGCCGCGATTATGCTGGTAATGAAGGGACAGATGATACGGGAGCTTTCACAGTTGCCACAACTGAACCTTCGGTAACAACAATTGACCCGACAATATCGGGTGGTTGGGAGACAGGCGCTAATGTAACCGCAGCTTTAATGACAGATGTTAACGCCACTTGTAAATACGACGATGATGAGGCTGCAACTTTTGCCTCAATGGATAACACATTTGATGGAGCAGGTACAACAACTCATAGCAAAACAATTGCCAACGTGGACGGAATAAATTCTTACTATGTGTTATGTCAAAGCGCTGACGGTGTCACAATGACAAGTCCGATAACTATCAGCTGGAAAGGAGATATCAATAATCCAAGCACTCCGACAAGAGCATTGCCGGCAAACGGAGGAACATATGTTACCGGTTCTGTAATGATGTGGGGAGGTTCAACTGACGGAGAAGGCAGCGGAGTCGCTTCTTACACTCTGCAGATAGATAATGATGTTGCATTTGGTTCTCCGGAAATAAACATTGTTGTTAATGGCACTGCTTATGCATTATCAGGCGCGAATATCACAGCCCTTAACGGAGGAACTAATTATTGGAGAGTACAGGCAGTTGATAATGCCGCGAGAGCAAGCGGATACGAAGCGGGCAACCGAACAATTGTCATTGACAAAACAGCTCCGACAGTTGAAGACTTTAGTCCGGAAGATGAAGATACCGGCGTAGATACTAGCGCCGAAATATACTTGTTGTTCAGCGAAGAAATGGATGTAAGTACATTCGTTGACGAAAACGTTGACTTGTATGCGAGCGACGGAGATGGCGGTTGGGTGGCAGTAGACATTAAAGAAGTTTACGGTACACCGTATTTCACCGAAGCCGGAGTAAAGAAATCTGAATTGGTTGTTGAACCCGAAGATTTGTTCGAATACAATACGGAGTACACTTTGGTTGTAACCAATGACATTACCGACCTGTCAGGCAACCCATTCGCCGGATTAGCTCAAGGAGCTTACACATTTACAACCGAGGCGTTTAACACAGGAAACTTGAGCATTGACAACGTCAAAATCAATCCTGACAAATCATATGCGATTAACAATCACGATTGGGACGATGGTTGGGAATGGGAAATCAGTTTGACTGTTCCGACAGACGAAACAAGGATCAGGTTAATGTTTAGTGACTTCACGGGTTCTACCGGCTCCATTCCTGCTACTGGCGACAACATCAGGTATTACTCGGCAGATTCCAGCAATGGACACACTACCGAAGGAACAGCAATCAATGTTGCCACTGTGGCAACTTACCCCGGTACTTATCTGATATTTAATGCCGGAAGTGACCAGCAGCCGAGTATGGATGGATATCAAGTCGTAGTAAAAGTTCAAGTTAGGGTTCCCGCAAGCGCGACAGGAGGTTCGTACGCGGGACAGTTCAAAGTCGAAGCAACAGCGATACCGGCACCGTAAAGATTTTAGAGAGGGGAGCGGATTAATCCGCTCCCTCTCATACTTGAATTAAAAGTAAAACCAAAAGATTATGAAATTAAAACTAGCCATCATTTTTATCGCTTTGTTTCTCGGCTTTGGCACAGTGTCGGCTTCGGAGACGGATTGGGAAGGTTTGAACCCAAACCTTAATCCCGGAACGCTTCCAAATGGCGTGCTTGTTCTTCCTCCAACGTCTTCAAAAGCGGCAGGCACATACCACTCTTCACAAAGCATTACTTTGAGCGCTGTTGATTCAAACTCAATTCGATATACGACAAATGGTACTGAACCCACTTGTGCGGGAACAGGCACGCTTTATAGCAGTGCGTTTACGCTCAATGCTAATACCACGCTAAAAGCTATAGCTTGCTATCAAAGCGACAATAGCTATTCTTCGACAGTATTGACCAATGTGTACACTTTCACTTGTAGTATTGCCTCGGTAAGCCACGGATCAGTTGCTGCTTATTCTGGTTGTGCTATTACCTGTAACTCTGGGTACTACCTGAGCGGTAATACTTGTGTTGAAGAAGGTAGTGGAAGCCCCAGTGGCGGTGGTGGCGGCGGTGGTGGCACGTCCGGTAGCGGACCCACACCTCCGGCGGGCGGATTTGTTTTGAGTATAAACAATGGCGCTACAAATACTTTGACCACAGCCGTTACGCTTACTTTAAACGGCGGTTCGCAAGCAACAAAAATGGCAATTGCGAATGGTGACGATTTTTCAACTGTTCCTCAGGAAAATTATGGGACTACGAGAGCTTGGACGCTTACTTCCGGAAACGGAACGAAAACAGTTTGTGTTAAGTTTTATAACTCAATCGGATACACGTCAGCTCCTGTCTGTGATACCATTATTTTGGGCAGTTCTACTGGTGGCACAACCGGAGGAACAACCGGCGGCACAACCGGCGGAAATTCATCGAATGCTCGGCTTGATTATTTGATTAGTATTACTGCACTCGGACAAACCAATGCGAACGTGAGTGAAATGCAGCAATTATTGAAAAATCTAGGCCACTTTACTTATCCGAGGATTACCGGTTATTACGGAGCTGCTACACAGGCGGCTATCCAAGCTTATCTAAATAGCAAGTCGGGAACTATGACGCGCGCTCAAGCGATTGCCGCGTACCTGGCTACGGTAAGTAAACCGTTAAATCAAATGGATAGGACGGAATTAATGGCTGTATTGATCAAATTGATTGAGATCCTGCAACAATATCCCCGATAGAACATTATGCGAACGAATTTAAGTTAGTGTTTAGTTCAATATTTAGCATTCGGGCTGTCTCAAAGAATGTTTAGGGGTTCTACCCCTAAACATTCTTTTCTTTTCCCTCAATCCTCTAATCGGAGAATGTTTAGGCCTTTGAGGCCTAAACATTGTTTCTGCCATTTATTTTCTTCACGTTTTTTTAATTTGCTTTTTGTAATATATTTGTGATAAGATATAAAGACCAAAATAATTATAAAAGATGAAAATATTTTTTAAAAAACAATTCTTTTTGGTCTTCCTGTTGATATTTGCCTTTTCTCCGTTGGCCGCCAAGGCCGACACGATAGGGCAAAAGCAGGATTTTTTTGTAGAAAAAAGCTTTAGCGTAACGCAAAAAGCCCAAGTTTCGGCTACATTAATCAGGGCTTCGGACAAACTCTATTTCTACGTTGACACGAGCATTTGGGACGCGAAAAAAGACTCTGAGAAGAATGATATCTTTACCGCGCTTGACGCTTTGGGAAAAGAATTTGACACAAATATATATCCGAAACTGACCGCTACTTTCGGCACTGAAGCTACTCCCGGAATAGATAGAGACAAAAAACTTACAATTCTTTTGTATTCCTTAAAAGACGGAGCGAGGGGATACGTGCGAAATATCGACGAATACCCCAGGCTCGTCAATCCGTTTTCTAACGAGCGGGAAATGATTTATTTCAATTTCCAAAATGTGAACGAATCGTACGCGAACAGCTTACTCGCGCACGAGTTTATGCACTTAATTGAACTGAACCAAAAAGAATTTACAAACAATGTTTCGGAAGATGTGTGGCTAAACGAGGCTCGGGCCGAATACGCCTCCACTTTTTTGGGCTATAACAACGACGTCGGGTCTAATAACTATCTTACAAACCGACTGAGATTATTTGTTGATAATCCCTACAGTTCTTTGATCAACTGGAAGGGCACTTTAGCTGACTATGGATTGGTTAGTGTTTTTACACATTATCTTGTCGATCATTACGGAATATCCATTCTTACCAATTCTTTAAGATCAAAAGAAGTTGGCATTGATAGCATAAACGAAGCATTATTGAAAAACGGAATTACTGAAGATTTTAATACCATCTACACCAATTTTATCGTGGCCGCGTACGTAAACGACTGCGCTGTTTCCGAAAAATATTGTTTCGTCAATAAAAATCTTACAACTTTCCATGTTTTGCCATTCAGTAATTTCTTGCCTTTTTCCGGCGACAGCACCCTTTATTTGGGCCAAAGCCTTAAAGACTATTCCGCGCATTGGCAAAAATTCAGCGGGGGAATGGGCAGTTTGAAATTGCAATTCAAGAGTAGCGTCAAAGGAAATTTCGTAATCCCGTATGTAATAAAAAGCATAAATGGAGAAGAAACCGTGGGATTTTTCAAGCTGAACAAAGCCCAGGAAGGGGAATTGATAGTTCCGAATATCGGCACGGATATCGCCTCGGTTACGGTCATTCCGGCAATAGAAATAACCAATTATAGCGACCCAGCTTCTTCCTATTCTTACTCGCTTACAGCCACCACTTCGACGAGTACGACTAACGCCAATCAGGGTGATACCACCAATCCGGACAACGGCACAGAAACGAATATTAAGCTGCCTTTTACCATTGATAAGCCATTATCTCAAATGACGCACGAAGAGCTCCTGAGCGTGCTTTTACGCCTTATTATAGCCCTTTTAATGCAGGGCAAGACCCTTCCAATCTAATAAATCAGCCAATAAACCCGCGGGTTAGGTCCGCGTGTTTTTCTATTGACAAAACGCTTCTATAGTATATAATTATAATAGACAAATCTTAGAAGGTGTAAGTTGTGAAATGGGAAGATTTCATTAACAAGAACGTGGTTCCTTTAGCTATGCTCTCTGCGGCAATCTGTTTTCTGCTTCTTATGGCAGAAATGGGATTGAGAGCCGTATATGCTTCAGATTTTATTGCGACAGTGATCGCAATAACATTAGTCCTCTTTTTTTCTTGCCTGTTGTCAGTATTCCGCGCAATGTACATTGTGATTGTCGGATACGCAGAAGTCATTGTGCTAGGCAACGCATGGATTGTCCCGGGAACGCCATTGGCATTTGTATTAATGCTATTGGCTCGTGCTCTGGTACCGGCGATAATATTAAGATTCTCTCTAAAATTGCTGCTATTCACCAAAATAGGGGCTGAAGTGAGCGAGAAAATCGAAAAAGAAAAAACCTTGCTTGTGCCACGGGAGATCGTGCGGACAGTAAGGAGTATGTTTCCTTATTGATTGATTCGTTCAATCAAAAGAGAAGTGATCGCGTAGCGATGTAAACCTTCTCTTTTTTTATTCCCCCGCTTTCTTTTTTATAATTAATTAATTCAATGTTTGGGGGCTAAGCCCCCAAACATAGAAAATATTTGACAGATGATTCTATTTTGGTAAAATATAAATAATAATTTCTAAATTAAGAATTTCTATTTAATAGATAGTAGTTTTTTAAAAATTATTTATGCGGAATACTTTTTTATTTTCACAGATAATTTTTACGCAGAATAAATCAGCTATCTGCCGACATTTAGCTGTCCAGCGTTCAGATGTCCAACATTTGACTGCTCAACATTTAGTTGTCCAATATTCCGTTACTTACGATCAATATTTCGTTGCTCATCATTCAGTTGCTTGTCATTGTTAAACCATTGTTTACGCGCTCCCATTTTTGGGAGCTTTTCTTATAAGTTCAAACAAAATTAATAAGCGAATTAATAATCAGAATGTTTGGGGACCGACTCCCCAAACATTAAAATTTATTAATGCCTAGTCAACCAAAACCACAATTTGTTAATGATGAATTTTACCACGTTTACAACCGTGGAGTAGAGAAGCGCGATATTTTTAGAGAAGATCTCGATTATCTCCGCTTTATTCACGATATGTATGAATTTAATAATGAAGATTTTTCTGCAGGAGCGAATGTTAGATTTTCGTGTAGAAAACCGAAAATAGCTGACGAAAAATCGATAAGCTTAACGTTTTTAAAAGAAAGAGATAAAAAACCTCGTAAGTTATTAGTAGACATTGTAGCTTTTTGTCTAATGCCAAATCATTTTCATATAGTTATGAGACAAAAAATAGATGGCGGTCTAATAAAATTTATGATGAAAATTGGATCTGGATATGCTTCTTATTTTAACTTAAAAAATGATAGAGTTGGTCCGTTGTTTCAAGGAACCTTCAAGGCCAAACATATAAATCAGCAAGAATATTTTGATTATTTATTATTTTATTTGCATTTTAATCCACTAGATCTAATTGAAGAAGATTGGCGGAGCGGGGAGGCGAAAGATTATAGTAAGTTAAAAGATTATTTGAATAGTTATCGTTGGTCAAGCCACTTGGATTATTCCGGCCAAAAGAACTTTCCATCGGTAACCAAAAGAGACTTCTATTTAGATTTGTTAAAGGGTGAAGAGGGTTACAGTAATCAACTTGAGAATTGGATGAAAGCAATACCAGAAAAGATTAAATTCGATAATTTTGAAATTCGTATAGAAAAAGATTAAAAATTGGAATGTTTGGGGACCGACTCCCCAAACATAAGTGATTAGCTCTTTTGGAATTTAATTGATTAGTTCTTTTGGGTAAATTTAGTTAAAGTTAGTAGAGTTAAAGTTGTAGTAGGTAGTAGGTTTATTTAGTGGTTCGGCAATGTTTAGGCCTCAAAGGCCCAAACATGCGTGATTGGTTCGTTTATAGCTTAAATATAAAAATAAATACTTAAGAGCGATATTTCCAGTAGTAAGATGGCTTATGGGGAGATAAAGCATGATTGGTATTTATTGGGTGTGTTTTTGGGTTGGGGATTACATAAAAATCAAATTTAAATTATAATTGCAGTATATGAATAAGATAGTGAAAATAATAATCGGGTTAATTGTAATATTGGCCATTATTGGAGTGATCTATTTTGTTTTCCAAAAGCGGGAAGAGGGCAAGATGGGATATGTGCAATTTGAAGATTTTGTAAAGCAAGAAAGCAATGGGGAGATTTATTTTGAAAACAAAGAGGCGGGCCTGAGATTTAAAGTGCCGCAAGGGTGGAACTATAGGCCAAGTCAATTGGCAAGTGTTTCTTTAGCAACTCAAGATTTTAAGCCGTTTAGAGATAATTCATCCGCGGCTTCAATTCCGCAAGTCGGTTGTTGGATTGGGGTGAACCTAAAAAGAGAAAAAGAAAACAGTCCATACGATTTACAATATACCGTTTTGAAGAGAATGATTAGCGATGGAGAATATTTGAATATGTCTAATAAGGATGGGAATATATACGAAGTCATTGATTTTAATAATTACAGGGCGATTAAAGAAACAATGGCAATTAACGATTTGGAGAATCCCGGTAATTATATCTTTGTAAAAATACCAATTAAAAATATTATATATTCCTTTGAGGCCGATTTGTTTGGTAGAGATAAAGAAAAATGTTTACAATCATTTAATGATTTTTTGACTACGGTTTCTATTGAAAAATGAACCTTCGCAATTTTACTTTAAGGGCAATATTAGTATCCTTGCTAATAATCTTTTTGGCTATGCCAAAGATTATCCTTGCCATAGATTTTAGTATTTTTCAAAGTAAGGAATATCAAACTTTTTCTGAAATCGAAACCAAAAATATATTACATATTTTTATTCAACACATTAGTGACGATTGGGAAAAATTAAGAGTCACCGGTTCTTTTGATGCAAAAGAGACAACGGCCCTGTCTATTGTTAGAGAAGCGATTCGTTTTGATCTTTGGAATTATATTTTCGGCGATTTGCCGGCGGACGTTACGGTCGCGATCTCTACCGAGCTTTATAATGTCGCTAAAATTTTAAAATCGGAAAACCCGATCAGCTCCATAGTCAGTCGTATCGAAAAAGAAACAGTTAAAAAAGCGATTGAAACAGCGAACGATTATCTTTTCCAAAATCAGATGAAAGCGTCGTTCGGAGCGATGAAGGTAAAATATAGAACCGGAAAAGCTGAAGTCGATTCGCCATTTCAATACATTCTCGTTTATAAGCCCATCAATAAAGATAGTGGTGATTTGATCGTTAGGATCTATTCGCCAAAAGAAATCGATCCACCCGTTAGTCACGGGTCTATTGGAATGGCTGTGGGTTTTTTAAATGATCTGCCCGAGGGGCAAAAGCTCCCTCCGTTTATAGCGGAGATAAGAGGAAAAATAGCGAAAACCAATTTTCCCTTTGACTACAAATGGATCGGTGATCCCACGATAAAAGTATTCTTTCCGCAAACTGTTCCCGATTTCGGGTTGCGTCCGAAATCCTGGGAAGAAAAATATATTATTGAACCGATAGTTCAAAGAATAAAAGATATCAGCAATGTTATAAGCACGTTCTTTCCTCCGGCGGCCGAGGTGGTCGAATACATCCCATACGAGAATGGTAATCAAGAGATGATCGATTCGGAAATACAAAAGATCGCTAACAATAATTATTTAAGCGCGACCACATCAATCTTTGAGATCAATACTCAAAAGCCGAAATCGGAAACCGTTTCGGAAAATGTAAATCAGCCGGAACAAAAGACGCAAACGATAATTGATTTGTCAGCTATCGGCCAAACAAACAATAATATAATTGATCAAACGATTGAGGAAAAGAAAACAAAAGAAAAATCGGAAAAAGAAGAAAAGAAAATAGAACCCGAAGAAGAAACTGTTGAGCCGGATAATGACTTAAGTAACGGTTTTTCCGAAAAAGAAAAAATAGATGGTTTATTAAAGGCTCTAGAAGAATTAAAGAAAAGAAATGGCACGGAAGAAATAATCGTGGACGAAAGTGAAGAAGAAACACAGGAAAAACCAATTTGTCAGCTTCCTGTTTCAACATTTTCCAAACAAAATAGAGTGTTGATCAATGAAATTGCCTGGATGGGTAGTAAAAAAAATAGCGCGCACGAATGGATCGAGCTTCGTAGTATTTCTCCGCAAGATGTAAGCCTTGATAATTGGAGCCTTGTAAGCGCGGATAAAAAATTAAATATAGTTTTTAATGCTGACCACACTGTGCTTACGGGTGGTTTTTTGTTGTTGGAAAAAACAACCGATGCCGCTGTCCCGAACATAAAAGCGGACATTATATACGAGGGCACCTTAAATAATACGGGCGAATCGCTCTATTTATTCAATTCCGATTGCGAATTGGAGGATGTTATAATCGCTGATTCCGGTTGGCCGGGTGGAGATAATACGACAAAGAGGACATTGGGAAGAAACCTAATAGATTCCGGATGGCATACCTATGGGGGAGAAGAAGCGGCGATTATGGGCACGCCCAAGAAACCAAACGATGATAGTTGGTGGTATAAAAAGTCGACGACCAAAAAAGAAACCGGAGGTGGTAGTTCGACGGGCACAGTCAATAATGGTTCAAATAATGGCACTAATAACGGGAACGAGGAAGATGATGAAGAAGATAACGGATCAATAACGTATTGTTCGCAAAGTAATTTATCAAATCAGTTGTTATCGCCAATAATCATTAACGAAGTCGGGTGGATGGGCACAGCGACCAATTATGCCGATGAATGGATAGAATTAAAAAATATTTCCAGTGAAACCGTTAATTTAAACGGTTGGCAACTACTGGACAAAGATAATCAAATAAAGATAGCTTTTAAAAATAGCGATACGATTGTCGCGAATGGATTCTATCTTTTGGAAAGAACCGATGATAGCTCTGTTCCTAACCTATCGGCAAATAAAATTTATTCGGGAGCCTTGAGTGATTCCGATGAATCGTTGAGATTGTTTAATGCGAATTGTCAATTGGTTGATGAAGTTATTACTTCCGGAAGCGGTTGGCTGGCGGGAGAGAGCACGAATAAAAAATCAATGGAGAGAAAAATCGATTTGAGCGGTTGGCAAACTTATGCCGATCCTTCAGTGGATTCCGTTACTGGGTTGTGGGCGACACCGAAAAGAGAAAACAGTAGTACGCTCGCGGGCAATGAAGAACAAAATCAGTCCGAGGGAATCGGAGAAGGAGAGGAGTCGGGGAACACCGAGGATGAGGACAATGAAGATGAAGAAGACGAAGAAGAGGAAGAGCCCGTAGTGGCCGCGATAACAACAGAAGGTGTTCAAGATCTGGAGGCAATCACTGTCGACGGACAGAAGAATGCTGCTCTTTTGTCTTGGAGCCCCTTGGATCAAGCCGCTGATTACGAGGTTTATTTTTCTCTGAATGAGACGCTTGATGCTAATAATTTGAAAAACATAACTGAGTATGAGCCAATAGAATTGGTGGAGGAGGATGGAAAAATAAAAGTCGAGATAAAAGATCTTTATTATGATTCCGTGTATCATTTTGCGGCAAGGGGAAAAGATGGTGAAAATAATTATTCCTTAATTTCCAATATTGTTGACTTTTCTATTTCCGGGGCTATTCATGAAAGATCGTTGGTTTGGGGAGACGCGGGGCATACCGGAAAGAGTGATTTTGATGGTCCGCTTTCAGAAGAAATGATTAACGCGGAGATATTCGTGTCCGGACCAACTGAGCAATTTGGCTACAATGAATTTTATTTGCCGCCGATAATAGACGAAAATGGAGCGATAATCTTTGAAGCCAAAATCGATAACAAGCAGGGGATTTATTCTTTTGATAAAGAAGGACAGCAAAAATGGTTTTTTGAATCGCAAGCAAGTTACGCCCCTTTAATTTTATCAGCTGATGGCACTCTTTATAATACAAACAGTGGTTCTGTTGTTGCCGTAAAACCGAACGGTCAATTAAAGTGGAAAGAAGATTTGAGTCCTATTATTGTCCAAAATCCGGGCATAAGCTCCAGCGGCGATGTTTACATAATCTCTTCGCAAAGCGGATCAGCAACCTTAATTAAAATAAAAGACAATAAAGATGGAACGATAACCAAAGAAACTATTTATGATTTTTCCGATTCGCCGGGAGCCGATCCAATAAGTTCTCACTCGGAAATAATTTTCGATAACGACGATAATTTGTATGTTTCCATAAATAATATTCTTTTCGTTTTTGATTCCGCTGGGCAAAAGATAAGTGAAAGATCGTTTGGTGTCGTTTTCGCCAATGATTACGAGAAAAAGGGCGGAGAGGAGGAGGCCGCAAAGATAGGAGAGATTATCGCAGAAAACGATGTTATTTTCGTTAATGTAATTTCAGGAAATTGTTTGAACGGGGATAATAGATGTCGCAATATGCTTTACGCATTTAATGTCAGCGATCTAAATGGCGAGCCATTGTGGCAAACAAATATTAATTACGGGAACTTAGCGGGTGCGGGCGATGATGAAATTTATTATATAGACAAGGGAAGCGGAGACTATGGTTGGGCTTGGAACAATCTCGTCGCGCTTAAGCTTGGCGATGGTTCACAAACCTGGATTAAACGCAATTCCGGGCAAGGAATTACTCCGGACGATATTTCATTGATTTCCATTGACGCGCAAAATAATATATATCTTTCGCGTGGCTCCGCTGTTTACGGATTTGATCCGGAATTGATTACGGACGAGCAGTGGGAAAGCGGACAAATATTTTCAGTTTACGGGATATGGAGTGAAAATCTTTATCCGGTAGTACTAGGGAGAAACGCAATGTATTTGCACACGGGATTTAAAATCGCAAAAGTCTCTTATTAGTTAACGACTATTAGCTGTAAATAATCCGTAAAACAGTAATTTTAGGAATGTTTGGGCCTCGGAGGCCCAAACATTCTTTGTTTTGATTCGTTGTCTGGGGTAAAAATCGGGGTGTTGATTTTTTAGGGCAATATTGTATATTGGGGACAGGACCTTACAATAAGGTTGTGGTGGTTATGGAAGAAGAAGTGATTTGGAGTTTGGAAGAAAGAAGGGGGCGCCTTCAGAAATGTATTGCCATTGAAGAAGTAAAATTAGAAAAGATTCTTGCTTTTTTTAAAGAGTTCGTGATAATAGAAGAAAATGCTAGATATCTGGACGGAAAGGATAGGCAATTATACAGCTTACGAGGATTTGGAGGATTCACATTTGTCGCGATTATTTGTCGATACGGATCAAGCGGTTTCGATATACACTGCAATCCGACAAACTCTCTATGGTTCTCCGTTCTGAAAATTTCCACAAAGATGAACGACTACAATGCAAGCGGATGCACGATTATCGGTAATGGTTTTTTTCTCCCCGATGTTTTGTATGTGATTGAGAATGCCCAGGATATAAAATCAGAAAAAAACGAAAAGGGCGTTAAAATGAAAAATTTCATCAGAGAACAACTGGAAGATCCGGAAATGCCCGAACTTATATGGAAAGCGCATCGTTTGGGGATTATGAGGCTGGATGGATAGAAGTCCGTAGGGCTTTAACTTTCAGCCTTTTTTATTTACGCAAAACGCAAACTTAGGAATGTTTGGGCCGAGGAGCATTGATGACGGGGCCGAGGAGCTTGGCGACGGGGCCGAGGAGCAACGGCGACAAGGTACTGGATTTAGCAAAATCCAGTATACCTAATATCAAAAGCCAGTATTCCTAATAGCAAAATTCAGTAAACTTATAGTAAACATTCTTTTGGTTAGACAAAATCTTTGCAGTTTTCATATTTTTTACGATTGTTTCTGTGATTTGACTTTTGGTTTGGATTAAAATAAAATAGAGGCGCGTCCATAGCCCTTTTAAAAGAAATGGATTGCCCAAAGGTGATTAAAGATGTCTGTTTACGTTTTACCCGTGGTTAAGAGTACCATTTGCTTCAGTGATAAATGCGCTAATTTCGGCGCCATTGGCAGGCCAAGCTGTCTGAATATCCGGGGGATACCTCATTCCGTGGAAGTAAACCACAATCCAACTTGGGGAAGCCTTCAGGCTGATAGCCGAACAGACAAACGTTTTAAGTTTGTCACTAACGCCTGCTCTCCTCAGGGAGCGATTCAGAAATTCGAGGGTTCTGTCTATTGCCTTCCGGGGATGCGGATCGACGATTCGTTGGCGATAGTGGAGACGCCCCCTTGTTCTCGTTTGCGGAAGAATGAGCACAAAACCTTCATTTGCGGAAAAGAACCCAAAAGCATTTTTAGTGATACCGGATTACTCGGCGTATGCGCCGTGATGCCGGGAGCGCCGCAATGGGGAAGAGATTGCCCGATCAGCGAGTTCAATCGCTTGATTGAAACAAATCCGAGAGCGGTCAAACATTACCACAAAAAGATCGAACACAATGGCATTTTTTATCCATTTTTAAGCTATCGCAATATCGTATCAATAGAGGCCCAATAATCAAGCCTCTTTTTTGTTGACTTTTACATCCCTTTAACTTATTATAAGAAAGTCATAGCACCTTTACAATAAGCGGTGCTGACGGAGCGTATTCAAGTTGACGAAATCAGTAAAACTGTACGAGATTCCTTTGCTGGTCAGAGTAATTCACGCTACGGACGCGAAAATACTCGCTAATAGAACCTTTATTGACCATAAAGGCGAGGGAGTTTTGGTAAAGTACAACAGCGATGCCAATCTCAGAGATATCGATGTGCTGATGAAACGCCCGATCTTTCCGAAAAAAGCGGTATTTTTCGTAGATGCCCCCAGGGCCGAGGATGCTATCGCCATCTGCAAGGAAAAATGCGCCGGCATGAAGATCGGAACCAAGACCAAAGCGGTTAAAATTGACACTGATCCCAATAGATGGATGTTTGAGCTTCCAAAATGCAATCGTCCTGATCGGAGAGGGGTGGACGGCACGGTGTTCCGTAAATACGACTCTGTGGATTTTCTGTTCTCATCCGAGATGAGGCTGGGACAATGCTGTCTCTCGCCCGAGAACCCCCTGGATCCCGGATGCTCTATCAATAAATTCCATAGGAGATTTAATTCGCAGCACGCGTGGATTCGTCCAGTGATTATAACGCACGGGGAAACCACGTTAAAGTTCATAAGCTATCGAAACGTAATAGGAGAAAGTGCGAAAGCAAAAGCATAGACTCCTCTTTTTTTATTCGTAAAAAATAGTATAATTAGGCTAAGATTAACTAAATGGTAAATTATGATTGAATTTAAAAAGCTTTTTGATTTCAAAAATCCGGACAAATTAGTAAGTTATGTGTTCTACGCGTTCTTTTTTCTTTTGCCGTTTTTCTATGTTCCCAAACTGAATGTTACGTGTTTTTTAAATCAAAAGGCTTTGGCCGTCGCGTTTGTTTTTGTTTTGTTCGTTTTGTGGCTTATTCGAGCCATTAAAAATAAAAAGATAGTATTGGAAAAAAGCTTGATTCAATTATTTCTTGTCGGTTTTCTGATCTTTTCTTTCGTCTCCGCCTCGGCGTCCAAAAATGTTTTTCAAAGCTTTTGGGGTCGAGCTAATAGCGCGGACACATTTTTAATGTTTGGTGTCTATTTCCTTATTTTTTTCTTCAGCGCCAATCTTTTGAAAACCAAAGACCAGGCAATCAATGTTTTTAAATCTTTTATTGCCGGTTCCATGGTTTTAGCACTTTTGTTTTTGGTGGACGCGTTTACGAAAATACATATCGGGCTTTTCACGCCCGTTGAACCGTTTTCCATCATTTTCGCCCTGGCCCTGTCTTGCGTTGTCGCCCTGGCGTTTCGCGACAGAGAAAATTTTTCCAGCCGGG
>Ga0265297_10007649_pt1 | contig 14848 bp, 33 predicted proteins | sample Munlanlwell13791_FD_192502 | JGI IMG/M metagenome (GOLD analysis project Ga0265297, IMG submission 192502) | Leachate microbial communities from a municipal landfill in Southern Ontario, Canada - Leachate well 137-91 | ecosystem: Engineered > Solid waste > Landfill > Unclassified | place... | reverse complement strand
CATTTTCTGCATTTGTTATTTGTGTTAGATTACCAGCTACTGTACTAAATATTACTGAATCATCCGTATGGGCTATTCCAATACCTGGCCCTGCTTCAAATTCTTTATAAATTAAACTACTTGAATCAGGCGAAACAGCAATGAATGAATTAGCTGGACCCAGGGTATCAAAAAAAGCAAACAATTCTCCACGGTCAATTAAATACTGTTCAAGAGCTTGAATTTCTTGGGTGGCTTTATCCTTCCAAAAAAATTCTGGGTTCTTATCAATTAATAAACTGTCATATTGATAGGATAACCCATCCCACAAGCTGGCTGGAAAATCTTGTTTGGCTTGCCGAGTCATTATTTAAATTTTTCAAGTTTAGAAAGAAGGTTGCTAATTTCCGCTTGTGTATTTACTTTATCCAAGCGCTCTTCTGTATCGTCTAATCGTTTATTAGCTTCTTTTTCTAATTTTTGGAATTGATTTGTAAGCTTATTTTGGAATCCCTTGACATCTTGAGCAAAATCCCGTTGTAATTGTAACATTTGCAATTGATTTTTTGCAATTGAATCTTTTATTGTTAAGAGTTCTGATTGAATATTAGCTAGTTGCTTTCTACAATCTATTTCTTCAACCTTAGCTTGCAAAGTTTCAAGGGCAGCTTTTAATACCTTTGGAGGGGTTACTTTAGAAACCTCAGCTTTGAGATTTTTTATTTGTTGGTATGCTTCTTCTAACGCCTGTGTTAAATTAGGCATCAATGTTGTATTACTTGCTAAATTAAGCAGATATTCCTGGACTGCTTGTAATTCTTTGGAAAGTAAAATATAATCTAGATGGTCAGGCCCCTTAACTGTTGATAAATCAGGTCTTTGTGCATGGGTTCCATTGAAAATACGATCTGGAAATTTCTCTTGCATTCCTAGACTCCTTTAGCTACCCACGAGAGTATTTGGTCATCAACATCTGTATACACATAGATTTCATTAAGTGCTTCAACAGGTAGTTCTACTTCTACATTATTAGACATAATGTACCCTAGAAAAGTTCCACCATCTCCACCACTTGTAGTCTCAACTATACCAGCATCCATGGGTGCAAAGACTCCAGGGGCTGTTTCTACAGCGGACCAGTTAGCCAAACCATCTAAAGCAGTTGTTAAGTTTGCAGTCGTGGTATTTGCAGTTGAATTTGCAGTTATAGTAATAGCGTTTGAAGCATAAACAGCATTGGGAGCATTTACTAGCACGGACCCCAAGCTGAAGGCAATTGTCTTGCTATTCCAGGCAGTACCTGTCTCTTCAGCGGTAATAGTTATTGACCCACTAGCTAGAGTTACAAGCGCGTTGGCAGCTACTGCATTTACTCCACAAGCAGTGGTTGCATTAACTGCATCATCAACACTTGGTTCAAAATTACCAGCATTTGCTTCTACAGCGGTCCACTCTGAAGTTGTATTAACTGCTGTTACAATGTTTGCAGTGGTTGTATTTGCACCACTATTTACAGTAATAGTTAGAGTGTCGTTAGCATATGCAGCCGTTGGAGTGGCTTCTGGAGTATTTGCATCCAATGCAAATACAATTGATTTTCCATTCCATGCAGTACCTGTTGCAGCCGCTGTAATTGTAACAACACCAGCATCATTAGTAGTTATTGTACCATTGGCTGTAACCCCATCAACACCATTTGCAGTAGTTGCTACAACACCTGCATCCCCAGGGTTGAAATTACCAGCGTTTGTAACATTTGAGTCCCAATTAGTTAGGGCTAAAAGAACTGTATTCAAATCTGCTAGGTCGGTATTTACTGTTGAATTCACGGTAATTACCAAGCTTGTTGAATTCTCTACAACAGTTGGTGCATTTGCAGGTGTATTGGCATCTAAAGCAAAAGAAATACTTCGACTATTATATCCAGTTCCACCACTACTGGCTGTGAGAACTAACTCACCATCACCAGTACTAATAGTAGCTGTTGCAGCAGCTTCTGCTACCATTGAGGCTAGTTGATTACTTGATCCTACATAAATATCATTTGTGTTATCAACATGCGTGCGCAGAAAAACAGAGTTACATTTAGTGTTAGCATTAACAAGAGGGGAGGGAGTTTGTGGAACCACTAAGGAACCAGTTTTAAATTGTGCAACCATATTGATTAACCTTTGTTTGTTATTTTGTTAAACTAGTTGTTGTAACAAATCTTAATGCAATATTAGCAATTGCATTTAAAGTAATTAGAATCATAGCCAACACTGGTGAGAGGGTAAAAACACCAAGTAAGAATCCACTACAGGTGGCCACACTGGTTAGAATGTTAAACCAGAATGTTTTGGAAGAAGTCCATCGCTTCATTGTTAATCCTCTGGATTTGAAATTAAAAGAAATATTCGGTCAGAAATTTTATCAATAATTTCTTCACTATTTGGGATATCAATTAGTTCATCTATTAGAATTTGAACCATACCTGAAGCGATCTTTGTAAGGGTAGTTTTTGATAGCAGATTACCAACTGTTTGGTCTATCTTTAGGCAACTACTCTCTAAGCGCTCAATAGTTAAAAGAAGTTCTTTGATAGCACCACAAGACGCACTGAGATCTGCATCTGTTTTTATAGCATTTAGGCGCTCTTCCAAAAGCATCCGTGCCATGTCTACTTCTTCGCGCAGAGATCGAGAGTGTTCATGCCCACCAATAGAGGCGTGTCTTTCGCGCATCCGTTGGTTTTGAATTAGATACATGCGCTTTTCAAAACCTTCTCTGTTCTTCCCTTTGGAAGACAAGGCTGCGTGTATTGAACAGAACTCAGATCCGGCCTCAGCCTCGCGTTTGCAACGACCTGTATGTTTGTTCACGTATTGACACTGCATGTAGGTAGACTCCTCCCTCTATTAGATTAGACGGTTTTCGAGGGGGGTTTGAGCATCAAAATCGTTAAAATCGTTAAAATTAATCAAATTTTCTTAAAAAATTCAAATTTTTAGGCAGAAATTCTTAAATTGAGCTTTTTTCAAGATATACTTAGAATGTTCTTGACACCATTAGAGCTTTGTGTTATACTTACTAAGGAGGCTTTTATGCTAGATTTAACGATGTTACTACCAGAACTTTTCCAAGCATCTCAACAGATTCATGACGACTTGGTTAGACAACAAACTTGGGACCAAGTTTATCTATTTTGTAAACTTGGCTTAGTTGCTTTTTGTGGGTGGCTTATATATAAGACAATCACTACTCTTGCAGGGAAATATGTATAATAAACTCCTTATCCCACTAAGACCACAACCACAAGCAACTAGGTTACTTGAAAATACACTACCTGGGTACAAAGGATTTGGGGAAATTTTTCCCTTGTATTTGGGTAATTGTTGGGTTCTTGCCAGAACTTTTAAAGGTCCACTCGGTATGCCAGACTTTATAATGATCTTAGAGAACTTTAAAGCTACCCCACCTTTCCAAGTAGGGGATATTACTAATAGTGCAAAAATTTCAGATATTGGTTTTGAATTAATAGGTAACAAATGGAGTTGGGTTGTAACCCTTGAAGCAGTATGAAAATTGCAATAATTGGAACTGGGTTCGTTGGTTTGACAACAGGTGCTTGCTTAGCACAATTTCATTCTATAACCTGTGTTGACTCGAACCTAGACAGAATTAAAAAGTTAAAAAAAGGAATCTTACCTTTTTATGAGCCTACTTTACCTGAAATTGTTCGAGAAGGGCTATCTTCAGGGAACTTAAAGTTTACCACTAAAATCAAAAAAGCAATCCAGCAGAATGATTGTATTATAATTTGTGTAGGAACACCATCAAGGGACAATGGAGAAGCAGACTTGAGTTCCTTGAACGATGTCTGCAATAAAATAAATAAATTTGCAAAAAGCGCAAAAAAGGTTATTATAAAAAGTACAGTACCGGTAGGTACAAATGACCTAGTAGCTGAGAAACTTCCTGAGCATTCTGTAATTTCAAACCCAGAATTTCTGCGTGAAGGGCAAGCTGTTTATGACTTTTTAAACCCAGATAGAATTGTTGTAGGTGTGCGAACACTAGAAGATGATGCCCTTTTGTACAAATTGTACAAAAGGTATCTTAAAAAAAATATAGACTTCTTGTCCATGCCACCTAAAGAAGCTGAATTAACAAAATATGCCGCAAACGCCTTCCTGGCTACTAAAATCTCTTTTATCAATGAAATTGCAAGTCTATGCGAAGACTATGGAGCTAATATTGACTATGTAAGCAATGCTATTGGGATGGATAAGAGAATCGGGCACCAGTTTTTAAATCCCGGTGTAGGCTATGGAGGGGCTTGTTTTCCAAAAGATTTAGATGCTTTGGTTCATATGTTCCTCAAGGTGCATAGACCATGTGAAATTTTAGACGCTGTGCGATATAGGAATAGCCTGCAAAAAATGTGGCCCTGTGAGATTTTGCGACAAGAATTCTCTTCTTTGGAGGGTCTGAATATAGCTGTTTGGGGGGTTGCATTTAAACCAAACACGGACGATACTAGAAATGCCCCTGCAATTGACCTACTTAATTACCTGTGGCCTAGAGTGGAGGGTGTGACAGCCTATGATCCTGAAGTTGATATTTATTCTCTATTCAACGGTATTATACACCAGGGGATTGACCCATATGAGGCAGCACAGGGGTGTGACGCTTTGATTATTATGACAGATTGGCAAGAATTCAAAGACGTTGATTTAGTAAAATTACTTGGAAGCATGAACAAACCACTAATTATTGATGGTAGGAACATCTATGATCCTACTAAAATGAAAGATTTGGGCTTCAAATATTATAGTGTGGGACGTGTTTGTGACTGAATTAATAGGTTGGATTGGCTCAATTTGCTTTGCAACCTGTGGCGCACCACAAGCTATTGCTTGTATTAAGCAAGGCCATGCGCGTGGTTTGTCTTTTACTTTTTTACTTTTTTGGTTTTGTGGTTTATGGGAGAAGTTTGTTACATAGCAGCCACTGTGGCAGCTTTTGGTATTGTGCCTTGGTTATTGTTTAATTATCTACTTAATATTCTTTGGATTTTAATTATGCTTTACTATAGGTGCTTCAAATGTTAACACAACCTGGGTGTCTATTACAACTTGAGGATGCTGAAATAGAAGCGTGGGGGACCTCGTACAAACATGCCAAAGGAACCTTAAAAATAGCATGTATGCCAACATATACAACAATTGAGGTGGATTGTGAAATACCAATACACAGGTCTCAACGTATTCCGTATAATTTAACTGAAGAAGAATGTGCCGTAGTATACATCAAAGACGGTGCTAATCAAATAATACTCTATGATGTAATACCCTATGATGTTTCAACAGAGGAAGACCTATCAGGCTATTGCTCTTATACAATTAGTATCCTTGCTAAAGGGGCTACAATTTCACTAGAGGAACCAAATTTGACTTATGATTGGAGAACTGAATGAACCTTAAAGAAACTATAATCAGAGCTTTTGAAAAAGAAGACTTCCGTGTCAATTATAAATTCACAGGAGATAAGGATATTGTTCTTGGTGAAAAAACCCTTCAAATAGAGTGGCCAAAGGGGTATTTCGAAGATTTTCTTAAAGTTATACATACCATTGACACACCGGCTTTTCTCCCTACTAAAAAACAATCAGATTATGGGCCAACTTTTTCAATAGTTGTAGAAAGGGCCAAGAAGTGGGTCCCTTGGGGATATATTATCCTGGGAGATCCCTTGTGTATTGCTTTATCGTATGAGGTGTCAGATGAGTTATCTTGACGAGCAAATTGATGCTCTTGACGAGAAGGTGTCTATCTTGGAAAAGAAAGTTGCATCTTTGGAGAAGTTGCTTTGGAATAAATACCCCTTGATGCCTTCTCCAGGAACTAATCCAGACGATGTCCTTGATGTTATACGAAAGTGGGAGGTTGGGGGTTATGAGGTATAATATTTTCGGAGGCCCTGGGGTTGGTAAAAGCACACTAGCGGCCAAAATGTATATAGGAAGCGGGTGTGAACTAGTACAAGAATTTGTAAAGGTGGCTGCTTATAATAATTCAAAAATAGAAGACTGGGATTGTTTATTAGCATTTAGTGCGCAATTTGAACGTGAATACCAATTTTTGAAGCATGTGGATATTATAACAGACAGCCCTTTATTACTTCAAGTTATTTATGCTAAGCTTAATAATTGCCCCGTGTGGGAAGAGTTGCTCAATATAGCTTTAACTTTTGAAGATGAGCATCCTTCAATGAATTTCTTTCTTCCACGGTTTGTACCATATACCAACAAGGGTAGATTCCAATCAGAAGAAGAAGCTATCGAAGTTGATAAAATGATCATAGAGCATTTAAATTTGTGGAAAATACCTTGCCTTACATTGTCTAAAGACTGTTTTAAGGGTAGTATACTATTTGAAGAAAAATGTATAGATGCCTATAACAAAGGGGCTTACAAACTTCTACATAATATCATTAAGGATATGAAAGATGTTGATCCAGACTACTACAACTCAATGTGATTTTCTAAATTATTTAGGATCTCTTGGGTTTGTTTTTGTTACACCGGACACATTTCGTGAAGAAATGACTAATAAATGTGTTGTTTTACAAGAACTTGGTTTCAATATTTATTATGAAACTGAATCTATTAAGCATGTCTCGTTCTTATTTGATAATGAGTTTATTTTTGAACAACATTATGCTTGGGCAAGATCAATACAAGTTAGAGATCCAAAAAGATATTATATGCTTTATATGAAGACAGAAAGTGGAATATTAAGACTAGGTAGTGTATATCTTGACGGGTTTACTTTAATTACAATAGTACCCCCTAATATTTTATTAGAACATGAAAGGAAGACACTTGAAGATAACAACTAATAAAATTACCTGTATGCTTGAACATTTGGTTCAAATGATTGAACCTAATAAAGCTAAATATTCCGGGATCATAGGTATTGCTTATGGTGGTTTAAATGTTAGCATACCACTTGCAATGCGGCTAAGATTACCTCATCATAGTGTGCATATAAGCTGTTATAAAGGCACTGTAAAAAGAACATTGCCACTAATAGAAAATAAAAAACTACCTGCAAATTGTTTAGTTGTAGATGATTTGATTGATGATGGCACAACCATGGCTCTTTTTCAAGAAAAATATGGGCCAATGGACTCTGCTGTTTTATTCTTAAAACCAGGTGGTGTGGCTACTTATTTTGTTGATTATAAACCAGAGTCCTGGATCTTTTTTCCTTGGGAGGATACATGCGCTTAATAAATGAAGTAAAATTAGATTTTGATGATGTTTTAATTTGTCCAAAAAGAAGCGATGCACCTAGTAGAAAAAGCGTGAATCTTATTAGGGATTTTGAATCACCACATACTGGACGTATTCTCTCTGTATTACCTATCATGGCAGCAAATTTAGATACAGTTGGAACCATGTACATGGCTGAGGAGCTTTTTAAGTTCAACGCCTGTTGCGCACTCCACAAATTTTATCCAATAGGCAATTTACAGGAGTTTCTTAATAACCCATTATCCAATAATAGTTTTTATACTCTGGGAATTAAGGATGAAGATCTTGTTAAATTAACCACCTTGAGTTCATCTGTTACATTAGATTTAATTTGTTTAGATGTGGCGAATGGGTATACAAAATTCTTTGTGAATAAAGTTAGAACAATACGAGAACTTTATCCTAATTGCATTTTAATGGCAGGCAATGTAGCAACCCCTGAAATGGTACAGGAGTTGATTCTTGAAGGGGCAGATATTGTTAAGGTTGGCATCGGCCCTGGCGAATTTTGCGAGACTCGCAAGGTAACAGGTGTTGGATACCCACAACTATCGGCTATTATTGAGTGTGCTGATGCTGCCCACGGTCTTGGGGGCTTTGTATGTGCTGATGGTGGCTGTAGAACCTCTGGGGATATTGCTAAAGCATTTGGCGCTGGCGCAGACTTTGTTATGCTAGGAGGGATGCTTGCTGGAACAAATGAGTGTGAAGGATGTTGGACTAAAGAAGGTTTACGAGTCTATGGAATGTCCAGCACCGAGGCGCAAAGCAAGTATTATGACGGTGTCCCTTGGTATGCCTCCTCTGAGGGCAGATGTGGTATTGTACCACCTAAGGGGCCTGTCAAAGATATAATGAAGCAGATTTGTGGGGGGTTACGTAGTGCCTGTTCGTATATAGGGGCGCGAAGTTTGAAGGATTTTTCTAAATGTTGTACATTTGTTCGAGTTAAATAACTTGACAAGACTCCTTATCCGATGTATAATTGAAATATGACGAAACAAGAACTTACTGATCTTTTAACCGCACAGATTAAAAAGTATATTTGGGACGATCCTGAAATAACAAAAAGGGCTTCGCCACGCAACCTGCCACCGTGGTTTTATACTGTGTATATCTCAAACACTTTGTCAAAAGAGGAGGCTTTAAGCTATATAAACAGAGATCTTACTAGTTATGCCATTTGTATAAAATTACCTGGGCTTGAGTATCGTAATGAATTATTTTATTATACTTTTAAAATAGAAGAGCAGGATCTTTACTATAAGGTAACTTTTGAGATACAACCATGAGTAATACAATAACAGCGGATGGATTTGATTTGTTCTTAAATTTCATGGGAACCTTAGAGGTTATTTGTGATGATTTCATTTTTGAAGTAACTAAAGACCAAGAAAAACAGGCTACTATTGAAGATGTAAAAGCTATGATCTCATTTATCGTGACTTGTTTAGATTCTACCGGCCTACTTACACCTGGGCACAAAGAGTCTTTAAAACTATTACTAGCTGGGTATTAATTATGGAAAAATGGGTAGTCAACCCTGTAGATGTAACTATAAAAAAGCATCCTGTTGTTATATCCCTCAAAGCTGGCTCAAAAGTTCTATCTTATGATCTCATTGATGGCCAGGAAGGTGTATGGGAGGAGGATTTTGTTCCTGCCGAGCGGTGTTTTGATACCTTTATTGAAGCAAAAGAGTGCCTTGTACAAGAATTAAAAGAAGAGATACAAAAGTTAAAAGTTCGTCTCAAGCTAAAGAAATATCAATTATTTAGGATTAAGTATGGCAACACCTGATCGTACCGAGCTTGTTGATATTTGTTTACACCTATCAAAATCAGAAGTAAAAAAATATCAAAAAGAAATTATTGACATCCTTGCCTTTCTACCGTATAAAGAAGACATGGACCTTCTTCAAATAACTTATTCTTTCAAAATAGAGTATTTTAAGGTACTTGAAGGATTAAAAGCTATTACAAAACTTTGTAAAATCCCCAATGCACTTCAATATGCGGAATGGAATGAATTAAAACATCAAAGATGCTTACTTTATGATACCTTACGAGAATTGGATACTTTGCTAGAAGAACAATGGCAGCCAGTAGACAAACAATAGAAAAATGGTTTAAGGCAGGGCTTGCGCAAGAAGCAAGTCATATGATTGTAGTATGTGATACCTATGATTGGACGGATTATCCAGTATATGTTAGCCAGGGACAGGACCCAAGGGTGATAGTAGAATACTATAAACGAGCAGGGATGCAAAAAATAATGGAAGTATATAATTTAAGTATGGATATGGAAACACAACTTAATCAGTATAGGGCTTTTAATTACTAAAATGAGGTGGAAATCAATACCAGATGGTACTAAGAAAATTGTTTCAAAATTTCTATGGTTTCCTACTACCATAGCAACATATAAGATGGTTAATGGTAACTTAGATAGAGAATATCAAACTAGATGGCTTGAAATAGCATCAATAGAATATATTTCTATAAGGGGTCGTTGGTTTCCTAATAGATTTATGGAGAACTAAATGAGCTTTTTATTACCAGCAGATATAAAACGCACCAAGACACCCAATGGTAATGTTGCATACACCCAGTCGGATTTAATATTTGGATTATGGGCACCTAATAATTGGACCTTCGCTGTAGATGATTCATGGGTCCTTGGGGTGGGGCCTGAGTGGGCCATGTTGGACGCTATGTACAAATTTGGTGACTATGGCCTTGAAAAGCTTCAGTATATTTTCCCACCTGATTTGGTTGTGCATAAAACTAGAATTTACTATAATGGCAAGAGAGTGGGAGAAGTTTATACAAGCCATCAGTCCTGGACAATTTTTCAAAAGAATTATAATATCACTGGTTATGGTGACATTGAACACATGCTAGATGCTATGGTTGAATTGGGTCTTTATGGGGTCACAAAATGAGTTATATACTACCTGATGGTATGTTGAGGGTCCTACGTTCTGGCGTGGTACAATATTACATGGATGGTGATTTAATAGGTGGCTGCAAAGATAATAGTTCTTGGTCCTTAAAATATACTAATGCTTTTTCAGAGGGTTGTTATTTTGTAGGGAACACTGGTGAACAAGGCTTACTAGACCGTATGTATGCCTGCAATCTGTATCCTTTGAAAGAGAGTAATTTTTGGTATCCACCTAAGCTCACTGTTACAGGGAGTGATGGTTATTATTATTTACAGTATGATGGAATCCTAGTAGGCATAGTTACAAAAGTCTATGGTTGGACTTTAAATAGAATGGACGGTATTCCGTTCCTTAGAGGTACTGGTGGGTTAGATGCTCTTCTTACTAAAATGGCCGAACTAAATTTATACGGGGTCGTTGTATGAAAAATACTTTCCTATTACTGTCTCAATTTGCATGGTGTAGCATAGGTGCAGGCTTATACTCAATATGGTCGAATCCTTTAGACTTCATTACAAGAGTACTTATTACTAGTATTTGGCTTCTAGCAGGTGGGGTTATCAGTTTTAAATCACTGAATTTCGAGGACACAGAATGAGTTGTTTTATTTATGGCACTCATCATAGACTTGAGGCTGGTTCTTCGATAATTTTTGACAATCAAAAATATAACCTCCTACTTTTAGATAATATCCCTGTATGTTACCACCCTATTTGGATTCCTAATAGTGTAATATTACGAGACTTATTCATTCTTTATGGTCGTGAGGCAGTGTCAGATGCTTGGGAATCGGTTGTCTGTATAGGCGGATGTAAGGACCGAGTGGTTCTAAATATCTCAGAGGTTACCCTTGTTTTACGAGTAATATTCAATAAACATAAAATAGATTATGGTGAATCTGCACCTATTAGGCCACAATTCGAAACAGAAACTTATTATTTGGAAGTAATACCGCCTAATATTAAATTTTATAGGCATGAACACTGTACTTTACATAATGTTGTTAAATTACTACAAGAAAGATATTTAGAAGCTGCTTCACTTTTTGGAGGGGTTCAATGAAAAAAATTTGTTTATCCGTAGGTCTAACCCAGGTTAACCCTGAGTTTTATGAGGGTTGGATTGGAGAATGTCCAGGCTGTGATTTAGATGCGCGTCGTTGTAATGCTTATTGTATTGAGCATGGTTTTGATTCTTCTATTTTGTTCATGAATGAAACAGCCACCCAAGGTGCTGTTGAAAAGTTTTTTAGAGGGGTTGGCAGCCTACTGAAACCTGATGACCTCTTGGTATTTTATTGTTCAGGGCACGGTGGGCAACGTGAGGACTTTAATGGGGACGAAATTGATTGCCTAGATGAAACCCTGTGTTTGTGGGATGGCCAATTGGGGGATGATACTATAAATCAGTATTTTAGTAACCTACCTAGAGGTGTTCGGATTTTCTATTTTACTGATACCTGCAATTCTGGAACTAATTATAGGTCTCGTTGTGATTATAATATGGTTTATTTCGGCGGCTGCGGGGATGGTCATTCTTCATATGGTGGGGTTGACGGCGGTGTGTTTACTAATGTCTGTTTTGATGTTTTAGCTGATGCTAGGAAACCATTAAACTACCGTGAATGGTTTGATCGTGCTTGTTTCAAGATGACTGGGCAAGTTCCAGCCTTGGAAGTGGTTGGTGGCTTTTTAGATAGAGAAGCATTTTGCTAATGATTGTTCATATGTATAGTAGTGTATAGGTGTTCAGTGTTTGTATACATAATCAAAAATTTGTTTATTCAGTCAAGAACTTATGTATTAGCCAATTCGAAGGAAGAAGCTATGGAAATTTATAAAAAAGAGTACGAAACTTGGGGTGACTTTGAAATTTTTGAAATTACAACCCCTGGTGTGCTGGATATTTGATTTAAGGCCCCTAGGAGGCTCGCTGCTGCGTCCAAAATCCCAATGGGTGTAACGAGCCATAAAAGATAACAGTGCGTAGGAGAGTGTTATGCGGCTTTTAAACGTGTTTCGTAAAAAAAGACCACTTTGGTACTATAACCCTGGGGAACCCCCTAAATATGGTGGTAAGGGGCCTGGAAAGTATTATAAAACTGAAAAAGAAGCGACGGATGCCTTCTGCGTGGATTTGGTTAAAGAAATGTTAGCAACCTGTGAAAGGATAGAAAATGATAGTTAAAGTTTACAAACAAACTCAGGTTAAGGAAGATGTCCACTGGGATAAGAAGGGGATTACTTGGGTTCTTGCGAACAAACATGTAACGGTAGCAGTGGTCACTCGCAAGGGCTGGTTTCTTTGGGATTCTTACGGGTGTGGCAGGTCTTTTGGTGGCCACTGTGAAGGATTCAAAGATGGCAAAACTCAAGTGAAGCAGGTTCTTAAAAACAAGGAAATGTTATAATATGATAGTTAAAGTTTACAAACAAACTCAGGTTGAGGAAGATGTACACTGGGACACGGATTGGCCGGAGTGTTAATATGGTTATCCTAAACAATGCTATAGCGTTCAAAAGGTTCCTGGAAGATTATGACCTGCATATCAGGTACGACCAGACTAGACCAAATTACTATGTGGCCAGGATACAAAATAGGCGGGGAGATGCCCTACAACGAGAGTGGGCACATCTCACTGGCTATGGTGCTACTGAAGCTAGGGCACGTAGGGATTTAATGAACCAGCTCAGTAATTATAAGTATGCTTTTATAGGAGGTGAGTGTGTAGGGCTACCAACACCTAGTTGGGTGGACGCTGAGTGGATATACCATGGTGGGTATTGGACTTTGGATACTTGGCAAGGTTATATTGCTCTCGTTCGGTCAGGTTTTTATTTCATTTATGATGGTGTTTCGTTCCGGGGATCCTGTGCCGGAGTGGAAGATGGTAAGAAACAGGTAGAAAAATATTTTGAGGTGTGCATATGATATTGACCCCGGCTGATATGGTATTAGGAGTACTGCTTGGAATGTTAGCATACTGCCTTATTGTTTTTTGCCTCATAAAAATTGGAGGGTGGTTAGGTCTATGATAGGTTTAGTAATTATGATGGCTGCTTGTGTGGTTCTCTTTTTTCTTTTTACGTGGGATCTTTTATAATGGGAATACTTTGTATAATTTGTGCAGTGGTCTCGGCGACCTTTGTGGTAATCTTATTTTCGGATAGTGACCCCCTTTGGACGGTGTTCTAATGATAACTCTAAACAATGTTATATCGTTCCAAAGGTTCCTGAAATACTATGATCTCCACCTTTGGTACGAACAGGTTAGTCCTGATTATTATGGAGTCTGCATACAAAATAAGCATGGTGACACTTTACAAAGAGATTGGTTACCAGTCACTGGTTGGGGGACTACTGAAGCCAAGGCTTATAGTGCCTTGGTGCAGAGGCTCAGTGATTATAAATATGCTTTTATACGCGGAGAGTGTGTAGGATTACCAACACCTATTTTGGTGGACGCCGAGTGGGTTGAGCATGACGGATATTGGACTCTGGATACTTTTCAAGGCTGGGTTGCTCTCGTTTTACCTACTGTCTATTTCATTTATGACGGAACCCCCGAGAATGTTTCGTTCCAGGGGTCTTGTAAAAATTTAGAAGATGGCAAGAAACAAGTGGAGGTATATTATGATTATTAAAAGAGTAAACTATCCACAACTGAAGACTTTTAGAACATTCATGAAATTACATGATTTTATTCTAGTGCTATATTTGGCCGAGGACCATTATGAAGCCTGGATAGAAAATAGACGAGAGGTGAAACTAGCTGGACCTAATGGAGTGTTAGTGGGTGTGAGCCGAACTGAGTCTGGTGCGATTAGCGACCTCCTAGTTCAGCTAAATAGTCAGGATTGGGTTGTCAAGGGTGGTATGGCTTTGGAGATGCCAAAGTTTGACCCTACGGAGGTTGTGTTGTGAAGGAGCTAGCTAATGTTTTATTACCGTGATATCACTGCACCACCGGAAGAGGTTAATGGTGTACTTGACTGGGATGGTTATGTTTGGGCCGGAGAGAAGGCCTACCAGTCGGAGTATCTATACACACGTGAACAAGCGTACACTCTATACAAACATGACCTTCTTACTGAAGCTGAGCGTGTTGAGACCCTTCTGCGGGCCGATGCTGGTCAATCATGACCTAGCTAGTAGGGGTTAACCAATGGGTTAACTACCTCTCTAGGGGGGTGTTTTTGTAAGTCCTTATGTAGTAAGCACTTAAAACATTACCATTTTAGTAGGGGTTAACCAAGGGTTAACCAATTTGATCAGTTAAAAAATTGGTTAACCCACTCTAAGTGCTTGCACTGCAACAGGTTACAACAATTTTTTTTGAAAAAACCCGACGCGTTGTTAACCATTTTCGCAAAACCCCCTCTTCTATATACAAGTTTGCATACATGAAACTTTCTTTCCTACGCATTAGGTGTAAAATTGGTTAACAACGCGTCGGGTTTTTTGACACTTTTTTTTCATAACCTGTTGCAGGCGGCCAGTTTAAAGTGGGTTAACCAATTTTTTCACTGAGTAAATTGGTTAACCCCTACTATCTTGGTGATAATTGTAACCTGTTGCTGCACAACAGGTTATGAAAATACCCCCCTGTAGAGGTAGTTAAC
>Ga0265297_10007648_pt1 | contig 14849 bp, 27 predicted proteins | sample Munlanlwell13791_FD_192502 | JGI IMG/M metagenome (GOLD analysis project Ga0265297, IMG submission 192502) | Leachate microbial communities from a municipal landfill in Southern Ontario, Canada - Leachate well 137-91 | ecosystem: Engineered > Solid waste > Landfill > Unclassified | place... | reverse complement strand
CTGCTTCGCTTGCCGTCAACCACACGTCGCGCTTGATGATGTCGTCCCAGAAAGCCTTTGGCATCCTAGAGTTATCAGCGAACATCTGGTTCAACTTATCCTGAAGTCGTTTCTCTTCATCAGCATCGATGTAGAAGTCAGTTAAGTGGCCAGCTGAGTTCTTCTCACCTTTGTCAGAGTCATGTATCAGGATAGTAGTGTTGGGAAGAACGTAGCGCTCGTCGCAGACCACCATGACCCAGGTCGCCGAGGAGCAGATGTTGCCACCACCGATGAACTTGAACTGGCACGGCGACGATAGGATTACGTCTACCAAGCGGAGCATGCGGTAAGGGTCACCGCCGTCGGAGTCCATGTGCAACTCTATCGGCTGCGATGACTTAGATTCCATGATGTGGATAGCTCGGATAGCTAGTTCCACAGAACGCCAGGTGAAATCTGAGCCCGCTTCACCTTCTTCCTTGTTGTAGTCGGTAGCCGCGCCGAAATATATCCGACGGTTAGGGATATCTATGCCGCGATCGATGATGTCGTCTACGTTGGTCTTACCAGCCATAGGATCCTCCTATCATCCATGGAAATTATACCTTTCAAAGACCAGCGCACTGATGCCGATCGCACGCAGATCCATCTACGGGGGTCACCATGAAAGACAACGCGGAGCTTTATAGTGAAGTTGGTGTCCTAATGCAGATCAGCGGTAACTACTGGCATTGGTGCACTAGGTTGAATTCACTTCTTAGTCGAAGTGGTTTAAGTGAATATGAAGCGCTCAAAACAGTGCAGCGCGAACTTAAAAATTCTGGGGTAAAGCGTACCCAGTGTAGCTGTTGCGACTGATACCGATATAACGGCAAACCATGATCGTTTCAAACATGTTTTGGAGCATAGACGATGAGCGATAAGCAACCAAAAGATAAACCCAAGTGCGAAACCGTCGAGGAGTTCTTGGCTCGAGGCGGGCAGATCCAAGTATTTCCTTGCGCGCCGTACGAGCAAGACAACATGGTTCACCCAACGTCGCCAACCCCGGTTCCGCTTATGTCGCTGGACGATGGCGCGCACTACTTCAGCGAAGTCAAGAAACGCGAATCCAAGAAAAATAAAGACCCACTGAAGGGAGTCGACCTCTCTAAGTTGCCCGACAACATCCGCCAACTGTTCAAGATCTAAGGTATTTCCATGGGCCAATGGTGGCGACGCAAATCCAAAAGTTGGACATGGTGTCAGCCAATCACCGAATTTAACCATTACACTATTCACCGCCTAGTTACCGTATATTTAGTAATGCTCAAAAAAATCGAGGTTTACTGATGGCTAAGTTTGACTTAGATCAATCCATCGTTGACAACCTTAAGCGCGGTGATCGCGTCAACTTCATCCTTAAGGATGATGAGATCTTGGCGCTTTTAGACGTGCTGAGTTTCGCACATGATACAGCTAAGTTCGTGATCGAACTGGAAAAAACCAAAGGTACACCTGGTGGCATCGAGAAGCTTACCCGCTACCTAAAAAACTCTGAGCAACTGGTGATGCGCGTCTACGCAGCTATCGGCATGATGGGTAAACCCAACGACGATCTATTGAACTAAGGAGCTACCATGCGAGTAGGATCGTTTGAAGTTGTGTCCGGCAACTTGGTCGTAAGCGACCCTTGCTACGACCTGACCGGACATTGCCAGCAGCTGTTCGCCAACGCGAAGCTGGGACGATGGGTAGTATCCTCTCAAAAAAGGAACATGAAGAACTGGGGTGATCGCTGCTGCAAGCTTGAAGCAGTTCACTTCGATCACCGAAAAGATGATATCGACTGGGAGTGCGTCGGGCAGATCGGGGTTGACTCTGGTCAAGCCGGTATCTTCGATACCCGTTTCTACAAAGATGATAACGTTGTTCCTTCGAACTTCGAAGGTGGCTTGGTGCCTGAAGAACCGTGGTATTCGCTGTGCGCCCAAGAAACTTTGAGCGATAAGGGGGTAGGAACAATCCCGTACGGGGCAGTTTCTAGCTCAGGGTTTGGAGATGGTACGTACGACGTTTACTTCGGCAAGACTTCTGACAACACCCTAATTGGACTTCGCATCGTCTTCATATACGACGATGAGCGCTGAAACCGATATGATGCTGGTACATATCCAATGGGAGGATTGATGAGATGAAGGTTAGTCGTATTCCGGACATCTTGGACATGGCGTTGAAAGCTCGTGAACTTGGACTTCGCTGGAACCCCATGTTCCGCGCTGGTGCAGGCATCGGCAAGTCTGAAGTGGTGCAGCAGTGGGTCAAAGAGAAGCAAAAAAAGAACCCGAACTTCAAGTTCATCGATCTGCGCATCGCGTACTACGAAGCACCGGACCTCATCGGTTTCCCGTGCTCGCTGGAAGTCAACGGCATGCAGAGAACGATCCATTCTTTGCCGGAACTGTGGCCGACCGAGGGTGAAGGACTTCTTCTCTTCGAAGAACCGAACCGCGGCACGACCGGCGTCATGAACTGCCTGATGCAGATCTTGACAGACCGCCAAGTTGGTCCCAAGTACAAGCTTCCCCAAGGATGGTTGATGGCAGCTTGCATTAACCCCGACGACGCGAACTACGACGTCAACGCGATGGACACAGCGCTGACCGATCGCTTCGAGATCTTCGACATCGACTACGACCACATGACGTTCATCGAGTACATCGAGACCCAGAAGTGGGATCATTGCTTGGTCCGGTACGTCAAGTCTGGTGCGTGGACGTACAAATCAGCCGACTCGATCGGCAAAGAAGGTAAGTACATCTCGCCGAGAACGTGGTCCAAGCTGAACGCCGCTGAGATGTCTGGTGCCCGAGAAGGTCGCCAACTGCATCGCATCATCTGCCAGTCTATCCTAGGCAAACACGTCGGCAACGAGTACTGGAAATCTTGCTGGGACGATGCGCCGGTCACAGCGGCAGACATCTTGAACAACCACTCGTCTGCTATCAAGAAGCTGAAAGAGCAGTCGAAGCCGGAAACCTACCAAGGAGACCGGATCGCCATCACGGTGGAATCCATCATCCAGCAGTACGGCGGTTGGTACCAAGGCCAAAAGGGTGCGGACGGCAAAGAGATCGCAGAAGACAAGACCATGATCAGCGAAAAGGTTATGGCCGAGATCGCCTCGATCATCCCGAGCGACCAAGCGGTCAACCTGATCAAGGAGTGCGGCTACAAGGCGTACAAGGGCCAGATCACGAACTTCTTCAAGGAGTTCACTGTGAGACACCCCGAATGCGTCGACGTGCTGCGCGCTAACATCCGAATCAACCGAGCAACTGAGAAGTGAGGTATACGATGAAGAAGATGCTATGTGCAGCGATGATCGCTTGCTTCCTGTTCACTTCCTGTACCGGTAGCACCCAATACGGGGAATGTATCGGCATCGCAGATACCGGTAAACCCGATCTCGAGTACAAGATGTCGATCTGGAACGCATTAGTTGCTGCCTTCTTCTTTGAGACTATCATTGTCCCAGTTTTTTGGGCCGTTGACTACGCGAAGTGTCCCGTCGCTAAGATCGAGAAATAAACTCGCTTGGTGACCTGCTCGCTGAGGATTCCTCCCAACCTCAGCGAGCCTTCCTGTTACCGAAACCGTTTTTATGAACGGTAGAAGATCATGTAGCCCCCAAACAAAGGAGACCACGTGAAGGTACAACATTTGATTTTTGCAGCATTTTTGGTTTCATGTTCGCAAACGCCGCAAGAGCGTCAGCGCATCGATGCTGCCATCGACGCCGCGAACAAGAAGGTTGCAACTACGGTCGTTCAACCAGCGAACACCGACATGGAGCTGGGCAACCATACTCTCAGCACGATGGAATACGTGCGCTCGCCGTTGAGCCCGATCCAACGACAGTTGCTGGCGCAAACGCTGGTGATCATCGCCAACAACACGTTCGAAACACTCGACCAGAAAAAAGACTGGATCTACGTTCTAGGTATCGAGTCTAAGTTCGATAACACGGCGAAATCACCGGTCAACGCCACTGGTCTTGGGCAGATCATGCCACAATACGTCAAAGAATTTGGAAAGTACTGCGGTATGAACGGTATCAAGGAAAGCGATGCTAGCGATATCTTGGTCAACGCTACGCTATCCGCTTGCGTGTGGCGCAAGATGCTAGACACGGTACCAAACCACTCTGTGATCCTTGCGTTGTCGGCCTATAACTCCGGCCCATCGTCCAGTTCAACTAAGAACATCCAGAAGTTGACCAACGCCGTACCAGAAACAGCCAACTACATCGCGCGGTTCAGTTACCTGAAGGAACAAACAGAAAGTCAAGGAAACAAGGGTGTTGTGAGAACGAGAGATGCTAAGTAAACCTACACCTCCCAAAAGTAGGTGCTTGCTCATGCTGGTATCGCTGCTGCTGGCGATACTGGCATGGGTTTTAGTCACTCGCTCGAACTACGAGCAGCAACAGATCGATAGTTGCAGTCACTGCGAGTAATGTATGTCAGACGTCATAGATTGGATAAAAGAAAGAGCTTTGGAGATACGCTTGCTAGGCGACCAAGTGCCAGTGCGTACATGCGACAAGTGCGGGCACGAAGGCAGAGACGTTATCGACGTACCGTCTCAAACTCGGTATCCGTGGAACGGTGAAGGCAAAGATCCCAACCGCGACCACGTGCTGTGCATCGAGTGCGGCATAGAGGTTACGGAACAGATAGAGTACCAATGGGCTGAGTACTACGCATCGGTGATGTGAGGTTGACGATGGCTTATTTAGACCCACGTTCGATGATCTCAGCGATGGAACGCATCACGCTGCGCGACGATGAGTACTTGGTCTTTCAAGTCCCACTTCACGCTAGTTGGCATGATATCCAGCGTTTACGCGAAGAATTCGTTAGGGTATTCGGACGCGACAATGCCCAAAGGATATTGGTCCTTACTGATAAGGTTACCATTTCCTCCGTTAAAATGCCGAACTTAGTTGATAAATACCTTCTAGGCGAGGAATCTAAGGATGTTCAAGATAAGTCAGAAAGCGCAGAAACTGTTTGAAGAGATCCACGACGAAGGTCTCCTGACAGAAGCTAACTTCAAGCTCAACCACACTATCAACCGACGTTGGGAGAAGTTATCCGCTAAATTCTACGGTACCGAGTTTTTGGACTGCAGTGAGCGCGCGTGGGAAGCTTTTGAAGCTATAAGCGGGCACGGTGATGCGACCGCCTTCTCGAACGGAGATAACCAAATTTTCATATACTTCATGACAGAAAAACAGCTGCTTAGCAACATGAAGCATTGGCGACACCAGCTTCACCAACTGTGGGCAAAGGCAATAGTTGATGCTCTGTAGTCTGTTGGCTCATACCGATCGCACAGATCCCTGAACAATAGGGGGTTAATCCATGTCCGGCTTTGAAGTCCCAAAGAACATCGCTAAGACGATGAAAGAAGAAGAAGTCTCGGCCGACCTGATGAAGCAATGCCTTCAGACGGGCATCTACGACGTCGGCAAGTCCCACGTCTTCATCAGCGGTGTTCTGCAATGCTTGAACATCTACTACACGCACATGCTTCCCACAGCTGGCGTCATGTTCAACGCGGACCAGAAGCGCTGGGACATGGCTATCAACCCGCACTTCTTCTGCCGCAAGTTGAACCAAGGTCAGCGCAAGGCCGTGCTTCTGCACGAGATCGCGCACTTGACCAACAAGCATCCCTTCCGCGTTCCTTTCCTTAAGATCCACAAGACCAAGCGGCATCTGATGAACATCGGTGCCGACATGGCGATCAACCAGTACATCAAGGAACTTCCAACCGGTTGTCCGCAGTGTCCACCGACGGAATCAGGAACGCAGTGCACCAACCCGTTGTGTCCGGGCAAGTGCATCGACGTCGCGGAATACTACGACGAGGACGAGAAGACCAAGAAGAAAACCCCGTGGCCGGTCAACAAGACCATGGAGTTCTACTACGAGAAACTGCTGGAGAAATTCAAGGACGTAACGTACGGGGAAGACGGAGAAGGTGAAGGTCAGTGCCAAACTTGCGGCGGATCCGGTAAAGACGGTAACGGTAATCAATGTCCAGACTGCAAAGGCACCGGAAAGAAAGGTAAAGGCAAGGGTAAAGGACTTCCGCGCGAGTTCGACCAGCACCAGTGGGACGGCAACGCGGAAGAAGCGGAGATGCTTGACGCGACCGAAGAGCTCATGAAGCGAGCCATGATCAAGCAGAATCTCAGCTACGACCAGCTTCCTGGATCGATCCAAGAGCTTCTGGAAGACATCAAGGCGAGGAAATCTGAGCTCAACTACAAAGCTATCATCATGTCCGCTATCAAGCGGCATGCATCCGGCCACGAGCGTAAGTCGTCATGGTCCAGGAAGAGCAAGCGGTACGGAGAGCTTGCACCGGGAACGAAGATCGGTGATCTGCCGAAACTCTCAGTGTTTGCGGATAGTTCAGGTTCTATCAGCACCGAGGAACTCAACGAGTTCTTGGACATCATCGACGAGTTTCTAAAGGTTGGTGCCCGCAAGTGTGAGTTCAACATGTTCCACACGTCCAACTACTTCTCCGGACCGTACAAGCTCGGCGAGCGGTTCGACAAGAAGAAGGTTCAAAGTGGCGGCACGGATCTCACTGATTCTGTCCAGCGGATCGTCAACACGAAGCCGGATCTCGCGGTGATCATCACGGACGGTTGCTACGGCGACGTGGAGTTCGAGAAGATGCTGCGTCCAAACCAGCAGATGCCGCAGGTCGTGTTCATCATCAGTAGGCAGGGTCAAAAAGACCATCCTTTACAACGTCTTGGGTATACAGTTAAGGTACCTGAAACATCTAAGCTAAAAAGCGATAAAGACTTAGAAGGTAAATAATATGGTACAATAGAACTTGCGATCACAATAATAATGCAAGGATAAGAGTACCATGAAGGCTATGAACGCCCAAGCAGCAGTGGGTCAAAAATACGGCCGATTGACGGTTTTACGGATAATAGGCATAAGGCAGGCCCAACACAAAGATCGAGTGCGCAATAAGTACTTTGTTGAGTGTAAATGCGACTGTGGATCTATTACGGAAGTCAATGTGGCTAGCTTATTATCAGGTAGTACCGTATCATGCGGCTGTTACAGAAAAGAGCAATCCTTAAAAGGCCACGATAAGCAGCGTGGCAAAGCTAGACCACACGTACAAAAGCCTAATGGCTATAGCATACTGCACAGTTGGTTATTAACATACCAAAACGCAGCTAAGAGGCGTTCATTATCCTTTGATTTAACCGAAGCGCAGTTCGAGCAAATAACTGCGCAAAACTGCCACTACTGTGGCGCAGAACCAGTGGAAAAACATAAACCGAGAGAGCATGCTTCGCGAAAACTTAACGGCATAGACCGAATTGATTCCGATAAAGGTTATTCTTTAGAAAACTGTGTTCCATGCTGTAAACGATGTAATTATCTAAAACACATCATGACTTATGATGAGATGATTGAGCATATTTCTAAAATTTTAGCAATACACAATAAACGCCTAATTAGAAATTAGATAAGGAGAACCACATGGATAATGACCTCACTCTCAAGTGTCCCAAGTGCGGATCAACCCATCTGCGAGCAGCGACTCGCGTCCACGGCGGTGCTGACATCACGAAGTGGTGGTGCGGTGACTGCAACGAAGACCTCACCATCAAGGAGATCTTGGAAGCAGCAGAACCCAACACCGAGGTGGTCACATGAACCCGGAGCTGAAAGAACTATGGGCTATCAAACGTTCTTTGATCCAAGAGCGCAACAAGTTACTTGATAAGTTGTTCTTCATGTGGCGTCCTAAGTTACAAGCCGCCGTCGCTAGTATCGATAAGCAGATCGATGCCGTTGCCGACAAGATCAAGGAAATGGAGCGAAGATGAAAGCTTACGTCGTTAAGTATCAGGATAAATGGTGTGCTTTAGGGTCGTATGGTAAGATGCGCATCAATTAACCATCTACGAAATAGAATTGTCACTCCTATCTGAACAAGTAGTTTATTAAATACACTGTGGTATAATAGATAGAACACTACGTATATAATCTATTAAACCACGGAGCCAATATGCCTACATGCCACAAATGTACTAAAGAGTTCTCAAACCGAATAATTATCGATGGTAAGGTCAAACTACTTAGTAAACGCAAATATTGCTTAGAGTGTTCGCCTTGGGGATTACATAATACTATTTCCCTTGAAACTGAACAACATGGAGTAATTGAGTGTACATGTCAAACCTGCAATAGACACTACATATATAACCCCAATAGAAAAAATGGTTTTACTAAAACACACTGTAATTCATGTTTAGTTAATCGACGCCGATTTGAATTAAAGCTACGGGCTATTAAATATAAAGGTAGTTGTTGTGAAAAATGCGGTTACTCTACTAATGCTAGTGCTCTAGTATTTCATCATTTGAACCCCCTATTGAAAGATTTCAATATTGGAGGAAATCACTGTCACTCCTGGACTAAAATCAAAAACGAACTAGATAAGTGTATTATGCTGTGTCATAACTGCCATACAGAACTACATTATCCTGATAATATGTTAGCCATTATCAATGACAATATTTATTATCAGTATAATAAATATGACTTAACCTCCGATAATTTAACGGAAAAATAGTGGTCTTATAAACCACCTTCGATGGTTCGACTCCATCTCGGAGGACCACTTCTGGAGAGCAGATGAAACTACTGTTTACTATCATCGTGGCGCTCGGGCTGATGGCGTGTCAAACGACCAACCGTCCAGAAGGTGCGCCCGACGTACCGATGTTGGTAGTCGAATACGGCGCGGACTGGTGCCACTGGTGTAACGTAGCTCGACCTGAACTCATCGAGCTTACCAAAAAGTTCAACGGTGAGTTCTTTCTAGTAGACGCTGATAAGGTGCCAACTACACCAAGCGTGTTTGTGTATACCGGCATACCTATGGTTGCTATCTTCAACCACGATCAAATCTTCTACTTCGGACCTTACGATCAAAAAGCTATGACCTGGATGCTGCAAGAACTACGCTACGCTTTAGATCTACAGAAAAAGTAACCGTTTAAGGAGGTAAAATGTCGACTTTTAAGAACAGTGTTCCTACTAATACTTCAGCTGGAGCAACCATCCTCGGAGGGTTGGTGGTCGGGGTGTTCTTCGTGGCTCTGATGCTCGGCTTGTTCATGCTGTTCGCGTGGTTGCTGTCTATCGCTTGGGCTGCTGCCATTCCAGCTATGTTTCCTGGGCTTGTCAAGGCCGGTTACCTAGCTAGCAGTCTTACGTTCCACCAGTCGATGTGGGTACTGCTGCTGATGTCGTTCCTGCGTCCTTCGGTCCCCAGTCGCACAGTCAAGTCTAAGGAGTAAGTATGAGCAACGTCATCCCGTTCGAGCAGCTAGACGCTGACGAAGTAGAAGCACTCAAAACTCTAGATAACTCCCGGAACGTGATCAAGTTTTGGTCGTTCATGCTGCTCCTAGTGATGGTAGTAGCTGGAGTTTTCGCGATCACGACTAAGGTCGGGACGCTGTATGATGGTGTAGAGGTTACACCATCGGAAGATGCTCAGCAGCCCTAAAATATCAAACGTTATCGAAGCCTTTGGTTGGGCCCTGTTCATCGTTCTGTTTCTTCAACTCTTAGTAAAGATGAGTTACTTCCTATGACCGAAATCTTATCGCTGGAAGATCAAGAGTTACTGAAGACGCTCACGCCAGAAGACGAGGCGTTCTTGGAAGAACTAGCAAAAACATGTCCAAGATGTGGTAAGCCCAGCGCCAACAAGAGCAACCCATCCGGTCGATGCTCAAGTTGCTTGAAGAAACTTAAAACCGCTAAGAAAACGCCTGGCCACTGGCAACGAGCACAGACCAAAGCTGATGACGCGCTTCGCCGCCAGAAAGGCAAGAACGGGACTGCCCACAAGAAATCATCGGGCTTAGGTACCCGCGAATCCATCGTTCATCAAACCCAAGCCGCCGAAAAGAAGACCGGCCAGAAACTCTCCCCCGATCGTAAACAGAACGGGAAGGGATACGCTGCGTCCAATACGCGCATGGTCCCCGAGAAGTTGAACCGTGGTCGCCACCACGTCGACCCTAAAAAGTTGGAAAACTGGCGCAAGAGACTCAAGAAGTGCGATCTAACGGTAGACGAACTGTTCACCCTAGTTCTAGCAAAAGCAGCTGAAGAAGATCAAGAAGAGATACTTCACGAAGCCTTGCGCAAAGCTTTAGGTTGCAACGAGGAGTAAGATGGAATACTTTTTTGTGTACTTGCTTGGTATCATGAGCGGATTCGGATTAGCGATCATTTATGGAATTATCTTAGCTAACAGCGATCGCAAGAACCTGCAAGAAAAAACGACCAAGTTCGTAGACGAGCTCAAGAAAGAGATGATCTGGGCTAGCGCCAAGGAGCGCTTCGACAAGGCGTTAGCCATCTCGCACGAACAAAGCCAGATGATCAGCAAGATCGAAGGTCCAAGCCGCGGTGCACTTTACTCTAAGTGGCGCAACGATACGCGCAGCCAGCTGCTAGCCTTAGAGCGCGAAAAGATGGACATCTTCCGCTCCATCATAGCCGACGGTCTAGATCCTTTGGTCAGCGTGATGGGCGACGACGGAGAGGTCGTCAAGAAGAAGATGTCAGAGACCGTGGCCGAATTCGACGCCCATTTCCCCAAAGATGATCGTGCGAAAGCACCGGTCGCCGTCAAACCGCAACCACCGGCGCTCAAGATAGTTAAGAACACAGATAACCAACAAAAGTAATAGGATAGACTATGATTGCTCTAGGTGATCTAGCCGGGATGTCTTTGCAAGCCATCAGGGATCATATCGCGGAAAACTACAGCGGCGCGTACTCGGGTCGCAGTGGTTCCGAAAGAGAAGCGCCGGTGGTAGTTGACCTAACCAACTTCAACATCCTAATAGCTTATGAATCGGTCGGTAGCTACGGTTGTGACTCCAGCTCGTTCTTCCTGGTACAAGATGCCGACAGTAAGCTGTACGAGGTCAACGGATCGCACTGTTCTTGCTATGGGTTTGAGGGTCAATGGACGCCGGAGGAAACCTCGCTAGAAGCTTTGCAGCATCGAGCCAACGAAGGGCGCCTGTTTGATACCGGGGGATACGACGACGACTCCGATAAGAACCTTGCGGCCGCAGTCGATTACGTAAACCGAACGTATGCGTCGGAACAGCTCGAGAAACACGTATTACAAAGGAGCGAATGATGTTCATACAACACATCCCAAACTGGAACAAAGGCGTTCGTATCATCAACACGGAGCTCGAAAATTTCCCTAACGGTGAATATATCTACTTTAGCGAAGAATTCCAAGCTTTCTTGGATCCACGCGATGAAGAATATTACTTTGAAGTCGTAGATTTAATGTCAGACAAATGGGAACTTTTCCCAACTTGTCCGCACTGCAACGGCACTGGTATCTTAGAATCAGAGAAACCTTCTACTAAGAAAGGAAAGAAGAAATGAGCCTAACACCAGCGATGCAAAAGCTAGTCGACCTCGACAAGAAGAAGGCAGAGATCAAGCAGTATTTTGAAGAGTTGCAAGCGGCGCTCGAAGCGGTGTCAGCTGAAGTAAACGTCGGCGGCATGTTCCAAGACCCGAGCGATGGGACGGTCTTCAAGATCACCGAACCAGACGGAAAGTTCGTCAAGTTCGAGAAGCTTGGCTACGACCGTACAAAGCGAGAAGGCGAAGCGCGCGGAACACTTAGCGTCAAGGAAGCGAAGGAAGCAGGATTTGACGTTAAGTAGAACGGATAGGGTAGCGGCGTGGGAAGCTGGGATCTTAACGAGTTGCCACAACTCCTTAGTCGACGGCTTCGGCTGTTGTGAGATCCCTAGAGACACGCTTGACGAGACCAATGGATGGGTGCTTCAGGAGTCGAATCCTGAAGGTGGCATAGAAGTAGTGCGCCGCAGTGACGCCACGGCGAGACACCCAATGTAGCTTAGCGAACTACCTACCCTTTTCCCACATAAGGAGCTAAACATGAGGTCAGTGAAGTTTGTGGGAGTATGGAATCCTAAGTCGGATCAAATCGTCCACGAGTTTGAATCGGACGACGCCGAAGCTCTGATAGAGTAGCAGTTCATCGAGTTTGTCAAGAGTTACTGCATGGACATTCGACTCTCATATTGGTGTTTTGAGCAGTAAACTCTAACTAAGGGTGTATGTTATAATCCAAGTATACCCGTTTATGGAGTTTACTATGATTAACCGACAAATTCAAGAAATTGATGAATCTACTCTTTCTAAAACATCCCGGCAACGTTTACAACGCACCCGTATTAAATGGGTGGGTAAAAAGCTCAATAAGCTAACCATCTTAAGCATACGCTATGTTAGAGATAATCGCCAACCAACAACAGTCGCTACTTGTCAATGCGAATGCGGTAATACATGTGAATCATTTTTAACTTTAATTACACGAAATTTAACTACATCTTGTGGTTGTTGGAACGCATTAAAGCAAATGAAACCGCATGGTGAAGCAGCAATGAGGGCCTGTTTTTCTTCAAGACGAGCTGACGCAAAACGTCGACAATTAGAATGGTCATTATCAATCCAAGAATACGATGAACTTACACAAAAAACTTGCCATTATTGTAATAGACCACCGTCAAATGAATATGGCTCTAAAATGTATAACGGTAATTTTAAATATAACGGCTTAGATCGATTAAATAATTTAGTTGGTTATCGTTATGATAATTGTGTTCCATGTTGTAAAGAATGTAACCATTCGAAAGGAACGATGACAGTCGATGAATTTAAACAACATATTTTAAACATCTATAATAACTTTATCCGCAACAATGGATCGTGTTCTTCTTTGACAACTGAAAGATGATTCCCGATAAGATGCCTCTGCATAGAGGAGGGATTTCATGACTAACGATTTTTTTGCGGACAAAAAATATCAGCAGATGGACTGGATCAGCCAGGCTGTCTCACCGTGGGAATTTGACCTGCTGCCGATCATCGCTGCCATGCCCGACAAGATCGAGATCACGCCGGAATTGTTACTTAAACGTGCGTGCTTTGTTTCCGGCGACATGGATATAATCCCCTCACTGACTCAAAGCGCAGCAAAACTCGGCCATGATCTAAGTCAGTATCCTACGCATCTATACCCATGGAATAATTTATTCCAAATACATGGCGAAACAGACGCCATAGTGGACTTCGAATCGATGACCCTTAGTACATCTATAGCGATCATCAAGGTCAAGCCAACGCTTGACGATAGTGACTGCTGTGAGTGCGCATCGCGCATCATCAGAGATAAGATCAGCTGGAACTTCGAGATAAAGCAGCCAGACCTTGTTAGGGCTGGTGAGATCATGGACCTATTGGGTATCAATCCAGGCGCAGCGCGCGGTGGTCGCAACCGCCGCCAAGAAATCCGCGGCGCTCTAATAGACATCATGGAGCAAGACAAGTGGCGCATCAGGAACATGAAGTTGGTACATAAGATCCCTGAATGGGTCATCGATTACATCAACAACGGTAAGTTAGACAGCATGGCGAATTTCGCTAAGTTAAAGGTCATGACGCATAGCGGTCAACCTATCTACTCTATGAGTGAGGTAGAATGATATGCTGCTGGAACGACACATAGATGATTTTGCCGGCACTGTAACTCCTCCGCCTTCTACGTTTAGGATTACCTTTTCTAAAGATGATAAAGCATTAGAGATCATACCTGTCAGCCTTCAACATAGCACAAGTGCCAACCTTGATGATCCGATCAACCACCTTATAGCCATGGTCGTTAAATTTCAGTTTGACGCCACGACCAGGACTTTTATCCTTGATAGCACGAACATGACCCGGTACGCGAACGATGTGTTGGCTGATCGCATCCGCGAAGGCGTAAAACGCTTACCCATATCTAAGTATCCTACGCTATCTTTCTGGTGCCAACACTACATTTTCGGTTACAACATCACGGGTGACTCTTCGTCTAACCAAGCTCATGCAGCGGATACCTTGCTTAAGATCTATTGCTTCGCGGCGGCACGAGGTAAAGAGAACTTAGATCAGTTCGTGATCCCCGCCGATAAGATGGAACAGTTCGGGGCGTTGATGATGGCGCTGAAAGCCCAGCTATCGCAAAAGTTAGATTGGACCAGCGAAACCGATCCCAACAAGCGGCGGCAACGTCGCAGAAGACGAAGGTAGACATGTCAGCAAGAAAAGTCACGAACATCGACATCAAGAAATACAAGCCGATGGTGGAGAAATTTCTCCGCGACTCGGTGATGAAGAACTGGAACGAAAGCCAGTTGAAATCGCCGGAATGCGACATCTCGTTGGGCAACACCGGCATGAGCCTATCTGATTTTAGGCAATACCTGATGATGGAACTAGTGGTCGCACTGCAAAAATACAACCCAGATTATCGGACCAAAGAGGATAAGAGCGTCAAGGAAAGCACGTTCGTGTACTGCCACCTAAGCAACCGCATAGGGCAAGCGCTCAAGAAGCTGACCAAGAAACGTTTCGGTTACGGCATATGGACCAGCCGCATCGAAGACGCTTTAGAGGGTCACAAGGAGAACCAAGAATCATGACCTGCAAAGCTGATCTGATCGCTAAGGCAGCAGAGATACTGGATGGTCCATTAACGTTGACCAAATCTATCCTCATCGCTGTCATAGCGCACGCTGGTCAAGAAGACAAAGGCCAAAATTCCTACATACGCCATCCGCTTAGGGTCATGGAACAGTTAGACTCAGAGGATGAGATGGTGGTAGCGGTCTGCCACGACGTGGTAGAAGACACGTTCATCACGCC
>Ga0265297_10007647_pt1 | contig 14849 bp, 13 predicted proteins | sample Munlanlwell13791_FD_192502 | JGI IMG/M metagenome (GOLD analysis project Ga0265297, IMG submission 192502) | Leachate microbial communities from a municipal landfill in Southern Ontario, Canada - Leachate well 137-91 | ecosystem: Engineered > Solid waste > Landfill > Unclassified | place... | reverse complement strand
CTTATTTTCTTCCCCATTGGGCTGTTGTTAAAGCTGTTAGGCAAGGATTTATTGGATATGAAAATTGATAAAAACAAGGGTTCTTACTGGAAGTCAAAAGACAAAGGTTCTTTAGGCCTTGGTTTTTATGAGAGGCAATTTTAAAACAGGAGGATTAAATTGAGTAAGATCAGCATAGCCCGCGAACTCTGGGAGTATCTAAGAACTAGAAAAAAATGGTGGCTGGGGCCTATTTTGGTTATAACCTTACTGCTTGGTTTCTTGATCTTTTTCACTCAAAGCAGCGCAGTATGCCCTTTCATCTATACTCTTTTTTAATATGATTAAAAAAGAAAAAATAAAAAAAATCCTGGTTATCCGTAATGACCGGTTCGGCGAATTCCTGCTGAATATCCCCGCTTTGCTGGCCTTAAGAGAAACCTATCCCCAGGCAAGGATTGTTTTAGCTGTTTCGGGAATCGTCAATGAATTAGCCGGCCTGCTTGATTGTGTAGATGAGGTAGTTATATGGGATGAAATTAAAAAAGAGCTAAAAAAGCATAAATTTGATTTATCTGTTTCTTTAAATCCGCTAAAAGAAGCGAATTTAAAATGTTTCTTTGCCGGTATCCCTTTCCGCCTGGGTTATGACCGGAAATGGGGATATTTGCTTACTCACAAGCTTAAAGATACAAAACATCTGGGCAATAGGCATGAGGTCGATTGCAATCTGGAGTTAGTGCGGCTTGCGGGGGCAGAGACTAAAAATAAATCAATCTCAATAAATGTGGACAAGGTTTATTTCCCGCAATTTTTAAAAAATAAGTTGATAGCAATCCATCCGTTTACCAGCGACCCGATTAAACAGTGGCCTCTGGAAAGATTTAAAGAATTAGCGATGCGTATTGAAAAAGAGCTTAACTTAAATGTTATTATTATTGGATTATCGCTCGCTGAATTTATTACCGATGGAAATGCAATCGATATGACCAACAAAACTTCTTTACCGGAATTGGCGGCTTTGCTTAAGTGCTGCGCCCTGCTTATTTCAGGCGACAGCGGGCCGGTGCATTTGGCGGCAGCTGTAGGAGTTCCGGTTATAGCTTTGTTTAGAAGCGATATTCCCGGAAAATGCGCCCTTCGCTGGGGCCCTTGGGGAGAAGGCCACTCGGTTATCGAAAAAATTAATCTGCGGGATATCCGTGTAGATGAAGTAATGGGGTTAGTTAAGGAAAAATATGTTTTAGAAAAAGGAATAGGGAGATTTAGATGAACTATGCAGTTATTTTAGCCGGTGGGATAGGAAGCAGGTTTTGGCCTTTTTCCAGGGAGCTTGAGCCGAAACAGTTTATGAAGATAATCGGTGAAACCAGCCTTTTGCAATCAACCATTGGACGTCTAAAAGGTGTAATAACCGGCAGGAATATATTTATTGTTACTAATAATATTTATTTTTATGAGGTTAAGGACCAGATAGATAAATTTGGTATTCCGGATCAAAATATAATTCTGGAGCCGACAGGGAAGAACACCGCTCCGGCAATAGCTCTTTGCGCCAAATTAATTAAGCGTATGGATAAAGATGCCGTGCTCTTGGTCCTACCCAGTGATCACTATATCAAAAATGTGGATAATTTTAAAAATACGCTGAAAAAAGCGATTGCCTGCGCGAAACAAGATCTTTTAGTTACAATAGGGGTTAAGCCGGTTTCTCCGTCTACCGGTTATGGTTATATTATGGCGGGCTCAAAAAATAAAGGCTACATCCGGGTAGATAAATTTTTGGAGAAACCAAGCCTCGAAAAAGCCAATAAATATTTTAAAGACAAAAGATTTTACTGGAACAGCGGGATGTTTGTTTGGAAGGCTTCTGTTTTTCTGGATGAAGTGAGGAAATACTTGCCTAAACTATATGCGAATCTCGGACAGATTAGTTCAATGGCGGATGTTTCAAGGGTTTGGCCCCGCATTGTACCGATTTCGGTCGATTACGGAATAATGGAAAGGTCTAAACGGATCGCGCTTATCCCGTCAAATTTTTACTGGACTGATTTGGGCAGCTGGGATGCCTTAAGTGAAATTTTTCCGAAGGATAGATCAGGGAATATCGCTAGCAGCGATACTTTTAACTTAGACAGCCAAGGGGTATGTGTGTTCGCCAGGGGGAATAGGCTTGTTTCGACAATAGGCATTAAAGATACGGTTATTGCTGATACGCCTGATGCTTTATTGGTTTGTAACAGGCACAGGACTCAGGATGTAAAGAAGCTGGTAGATAAGTTAAAAATCCTAAAGCGCAAAGAACGCCAGGTTCATCTGACTGAACGCAGGCCCTGGGGATCATTTACAGTTTTACAGGAGGGGAAAGGCTTCAAGATTAAGATTATTGAAATAGCGCCTAAGAAGCGTTTGAGCCTGCAGAGGCATAAATCGCGGGCTGAGCATTGGGTAGTGGTTTATGGTATGGCCAAGGTTACTAGCGGAAAGAAAATTTCTTTTGTCCGGAGCAATCAGAGTATTTACATATCTAAAGGCAAAAAGCACAGGCTCGAGAATACGACAAAGCAGGCAGTAAGGATCGTGGAGGTTCAGACCGGAAACTACGTTCAGGAAGACGACATTGAAAGATTCGCCGATGATTTTCAAAGAAGAAAGTAAAAACTCGGCATGAAAAAAACAGTAAAATTCTTTATATATTTTTTTACCATACTTTTGTTGATAGAAATTGCGGCGAGGGTTAAGCTTTCGCTGCAATCAAATAATTATAGATACCTTGTTTACTATAACGGTATCGTTAAAGTTCCCCCTGAAGATTTTTTTAATACCTGTTTACTTAAAGCTATCCAATTTAAAAGAATCCGCGACAACCAAAAGACAGTAATAATGGTGGGTAGTTCTATTTTAGAATGCGTAAAAGCTGATCTTGAACCCAAGCTTGCAAAGGAGGGATGGCAAAATTTTAAATTTATCGATGGGCGCAAACAGCAATTAATCGAATTTGGCGACAATTCACTAATTCTCTTGGAAACCATGATCCTTCCTGCAGTGCACAGTGATTTTGCCTTTGCCAGGAATAAGCTCAGGAGATTATTGGGGGTCAACCTTTACACCAATCTTTATAATAATTCAGTATTTTTTTTGATGTTCTCCGAAAAAATTACCAGCGCAGTTTCATTTACGCAGGAAGCTAAGCTTGGATTCATAGAAGAAATGCTGCCTATTTACGATAATACGCTAGAAAACTTACACAATTCCGGAGCCAAGGCTATTTTTATAAATTTCCCTAACTATTTTTTGAAAGGCGGCAATAAACTGTATGGGCAGCATTGCGGCCAAGTAGCAGCTATGGCCAGCAAAAAGCTGACCGGTTTAAGCAATAAATATTTCATTAATTATCTGGATATTTACGGCTTGCATAACGATGAATTTAAAAAAGAAGATTATACCGGTGATTTTCACTTACGTGGTCAGGGCGCAAAAAAAGCCGCCGCCTATATTTTTGAAGCTGTTCAAAAACTACCTAACTAAATATGTTATTTAATTCGCTTACCTTTGCAATATTCTTCATGATCGTTTTGGTTATTTATAATGCATTATCGCCGTATTTTAAGCTGCAAAATAAAATTTTGCTTGTTGCCAGCTTCATATTCTACGGTTGGTGGAACTGGAAGCTATTATTCCTTCTTTCGTTTTCAATCGCATTTGATTATTTCATGGCTAAGGCGATTTATTCGGAGAAAAAGCAAAAAAAAAGGGAGCTTGTTCTTTTCTTGAGTATTGCGGTTAATCTAGTTGTGCTTGGTTTTTTTAAATATTTTAATTTTTTCGCCCAGAATCTGGTTTTTTTACTTGATTCCTTGGGCCTGCATTTAAATTTTTCCGCGCTGAATATTATACTTCCTATCGGAATTTCATTTTATACTTTTCAATCGATGAGTTATGTCATTGATGTCTACAGGGGCGGCTTGAAACCGGCTGATTCGATTTTTGAATATGCACTTTTTGTTTCCTTTTTTCCCCAGCTGGTTGCCGGGCCTATATTGAGGGCCAGAAGCATGTTGCCGCAATTCCAGGGTCCAAGGAAGGCAACCGGCAAAGATTATAACCTGGGATTCTGGTTAATAATCTGGGGGCTTTTTAAGAAAATTGTTATAGCGGATAACTGCGCTTTAATCGTTGACAGGGTATTTAAGCAAGGGGCCCTGATCGGAGGAGGAGATCTCTTGATCTCGACTGTGCTTTTTGCTTTTCAAATTTATTGTGATTTCTCCGGATATTCTGATATGGCCATAGGCCTGGCACGTACGTTGGGTTTTCATATAGACATAAATTTCAACCTGCCTTATTTTTCAAAAGGGGTAAAAGAATTCTGGCAGCGCTGGCACATTAGTTTATCAACCTGGCTTAGGGATTATCTTTATATACCGCTGGGAGGAAATAGGGGCGGCAGTTTAGAGACCCATAAAAACCTTATGTTCACAATGCTTTTAGGCGGTCTCTGGCATGGCGCTAGCTGGACTTTCGTCATCTGGGGGGCCTTTCATGGTTTATTATTAAGTTTGGAGCGTTTTTTTCAAAACCGGATAAAATTATGGGTGCCTTTGAGCCTTATATTTACTTTTTGCGCAGTAAATTTCGGCTGGTTGATCTTTCGGGCTGAATCTTTCGGGCATTTAAAAGAGATGTTCGCTGCTCTTTCTGCCGGTTTTTTAATCAGGCAGCCTTATCCGGGTATAAGCGAACTGTTGTTTTATATAATTTTTCTTGTCGGTTTTCAGGTCGTTCAGTTTAAAAAAAAAGATTTGTATTTTATAGCTGCAGCCAGGAAAAATTTAAGGATATATATTTATTCGATTGTAATAATTTTTATTTTTTTCAGCGGAAATTTCAGCGCTCATCAGTTTATATATTTTCAGTTTTGAACCCGGAGCTTTGTTTTTAGCTTAATTGCGATGAAAATATTGATAATCAATCCTTTTGGTATCGGTGACGTTTTATTTACCACCCCAGTTATAAAGGCGTTAAAGACCCATTATCCGGAATCTTTTATCGGTTATTGGTCAAATTCAAGAGTTGAGCCTGTTTTAAGAAACAATCCAGATATCAATAAAATTTATACAGGTAACCGGGGTGATCTTAAAAAGATCTATCGGGAGTCCTTTTTTAAAGGCTTAAGGCAAACCTTTGAATTATTGTGGAGCATAAGAAAAGAAAGATTCGATATTTGCCTTGATTTCTCCATGGATCACCGCTATAGTTTATTTGCAAAATTAATCGGTATTAAAAGACGGATCGGGTTTAATTATAAAGGAAGAGGCAGGTTTCTTACCGACCGGATTGAATTATCGGGCTATCAAGATAAGCATGTAATCGAATATTACATCGATCTTTTAAAATTTCTTGATATTAATACAGAAGATAAACGCATGCGCCTTGAGGTTTTGTCTTCTAGCCTGCTAAAAGCCGAGAATATGCTGGCTTCTTACGGGGTAGAAGAAAATGAGATAGTAATCGGGATAGTTCCCGGAGCAGGGGGAAGCTGGGGGAAAAATGCCATTTACAAACATTGGCCGGCATCAAAGTTCGCCCAGTTAGCGGATTTATTGATAAGTAAGCTAAAAGCAAAAGTTTTGATTTTAGGGGACGAGTCAGAGCGTAATATTGCCGACATAATTATTTGCAGTATGGTAAACAAACCGATAGACCTGGTTGGTAAGACTGATTTAGGCTTGTTGCCTGCGCTAATCAAAAGTTGCAGTTTACTGATTACCAATGACGGCGGACCAATGCACATTGCTGTTGCTTTGGGGGTTAAATCGGCTTCAATATTCGGGCCGGTAAGCGAAATTAATTATGGGCCGTATCCTCCTTGCGCGCATAATGCGGTTTTAAAGGTTGATCTGCCATGCCGGCCTTGTTATAGAAATTTCCGGTCGCCCGTCTGCGAACAGGATAGGCAGTGCCTCAGATCTGTAGAGGTAGATAAAGTCTTTGAAGCTTGCCGGAAACTTTTTAATTAGGAAAGGATATATGAGAATATCGGCTTTGGATTTAAAAAGGCAGCTAAGCGGAATCCGCCGGGAGATCGATACTGCCATAAAAGAGGTAATCGATAATACCGGCTTTATTTTAGGTGAAGGTGTAAAAAGGCTTGAAGAAAACGCGGCAAAATATTGCGGCTGTAAACATGCAATCGGTGTTTCTAACGGTACTGATGCAATTTCTCTTTCTCTGATTGCCCTGGGGATTAAAGAAGGTGAAGGGGTAATCGTGCCCAGTTTTACTTACTATGCTTCTGCGGGGGCTGTGGCAAACATAGGGGCTGTTCCGGTTTTTGCCGATATTGACCTTGATACTTATAATATATCGGTTGAAAGCATCGGCAGAATATTAGGCCAAAAAAATAAAATTAAGGTTAAAGCAATCATACCGGTGCATCTTTACGGCCAATGCGCCGACATGGATGGCATCTTAAAAATCGCCAAAAAAAATAAAATTAAAGTATTAGAAGATACCGCTCAGGCATTTGGGGCAAATTACAGGGGGAAGAAAGCCGGAACATTGGGCGATTGCGGAGCAGTAAGTTTTTATCCCGGTAAAAACCTGGGTGCATTCGGAGACGCCGGCTTGATACTGACTAACAGCAGTTCTTTGGCGGAAAAATTAAAAATTTTGCGTAACCAGGGAAACAAAGACAAATATTATCATTTCATGCTTGGCCGTAATAACCGGATGGATACAATTCAGGCAGTCGTTGTTGATATAAAATTAAAATATTTAGATGATTGGAATAGAAAAAGGCAGGAGGTAGCTCAATATTATAATAGCAATTTAGCCGGACTAGGTTTAAACTTGCCTTTTCTGGCGAAATATTCTACGCATATATACCACCAATATACGTTAAGGTCTCTTAAGCCGAATAAGGATGTTATCAACAGTTTGCAGGGAAAAGGGATCGATTCACGTATATTCTATCCGGTTCCCCTGCATCTTCAGCAATGTTTTAAATATTTAGGGTATAAGAGAGGCGATTTTAGGCAAAGCGAGAAAGCATCCAAGCAGGTCTTTACCTTGCCAATTTATCCTGAACTAACTCAGGACGAAAAAGAATATATTGTTCAATCTGTTAAGGAGATTGTGAATGGTTAACTTATCGGTTGTGATTTTAACAAAGAACGAAGAGTCCTGCATAGGTGATTGTTTGGAATCGGTAAAATGGGCTGATGAGATTATTGTTGTTGATGACGAAAGCCAGGATAAGACGCTTGAAATTTTAAAAAAATATAACTGTAAAGTTTTTTCCAGGAAAATGGATGTTGAAGGTATTCACAGGAATTGGGCCTATGCCCAGGCTAAAAACCAGTGGGTTTTGAGCCTTGACGCAGACGAGATAGTTTCCCCGGAATTAAGCGAAGAGATCAGAAGGGCAATTTTAGCGGATAATTTTGTTGCTTACGATATTCCATTGCGTAACTTTATTAGTAACTATTGGGTAAAATACGGAGGGTGGTATCCGGCGGCAAAGGTAAGGTTATTTAAAAAGGATAAATTTAAGTATGAAGAGGCAGAGGTGCACCCGCGGGTTTTTATAGACGGTGCCTGCGGGCATTTAAAAGCGGATATAATCCATAGAGGTTATCCCGACCTTGAACATTTTTTAAATAGCGTAAACCGCCAGTCAACCTTGGAAGCGGTGAAATGGGTTAAGACCGGCCGTAAGATGACCTTGCTATGGGCCAGCTGGAGGGCTTTTGACCGTTTTTTCAGGAGATATATCGGTAAAAAAGCCTATAAAGACGGGATGTACGGTTTTGTGATTGCTTATTTTGATACATTATACCAGATATTAAGCTACTTGAAATTTAAGGAACTTAAGAAGTCAAAATGAAAACAGTCTTTCTTGACCGAGACGGAGTAATTAATAGATATCCTGGCGACAGGTTATATGTAACCAGCTTAAATAAGTTCCGTTTTTTGCCGAAAGCCAAAGAAGCGCTTGCTTTATTGAGTAAAAAAGGTTTTAAAGTATTCATAGCTTCAAACCAGGCCGGAGTGGGAAGGGGGATTTACGCTCAAACGACTTTAAATAAAATTACCAGCGCTATGCTTAGGCAAATCGAAAAATCAGGGGGAAGGATCGATAAAGTATACTATTGCACTCATAAAAAAGATGCCGGCTGCATCTGCCGTAAACCCCTGCCGGGGCTGCTTAAAAAAGCGGCAAAAGAATTTAAATTTAGCTTAAAAAACGCTTATTTTATCGGCGATACCATTCGTGATGTGCTAACCGCTAAAGCAGCCGGTTCAAAATCTATCCTAGTTTTAACCGGAAAAGAAAAATTAAAAAATCAACCTAACTGGGAAGCAAAGCCGAATTATATTTTTAAAGACCTGCTTGCAGCCGTTAAATTTTTAACGCAATAATCAGGGACGGTTCTCAACCCAAAGCAGAACTGTCCCCAAATAAGGGACAGTTTTCTTTTGTTTTGAGAACCGTCCCTGGATAAAATTTTGATTAAAATATGAAAGTTTTAATTACTTATGCTTCAGCAGGAGGCGGCCATCTCCGGGCAGCCGAAGCAATCTTTGATTTTTTAAAAAACAACCGCAAAAATCTAGAGGTTGAATTGGAAGACATCCTTGCTTATTCCAGCCCCTTCTTCCGTTTTTGTTATATCCGCGGTTACCCGGTTTTAGTACATTATGCCAATCCTGTCTGGGGCTTTTTCTTTTTCTTGACCGAGTTTTGGATTTTTCGCTGGTTTAGCCGGAAAATCGCATCCGCTATAAATTATCTTTCCTGCCGGAACTTTAGGGGGTACCTGGAAAAAAAAGATTTTGATTTTATAATCTCCGCCCATTTTCTTGCCTCTGAATTAGCCGCCGGCCTTAAATTAAAAAATAAAATTAAGTCAAAACTTGTTACGATAATAACCGATTACGGTGTCCATCCATTCTGGCTATCCAAAGGCACCGATCTTTATATTGCAGCCAGCCAGCCGACAAAAGATAAATTGCTTAATATGGGTATAGAGGAACAACGGATAAAAGTATTCGGCATACCGGTTAGCCGGAATTTTAATAAGGGTCAGGATAAAAATAAGCTTAAGTCCGAATTAGGGTTAGATTTAAATAAATTTACGGTTTTAATCATGACCGGTTCTTTTGGCTCTGGTCCGCTGGAAAAAATAGCTAAATCTCTGATGAATGATGTTCAGATACTTTTGGTCTGCGCCAGAAACAAAAAACTTTTTGATTCTTTGAGCAGAGAAAACTTAAAAAATGTCAAAGTTTTCGGGTTTATTGATAATCCAGAAGAACTTATGGCCGTAAGCGATGTTATAATCACTAAACCCGGAGGCTTAAGTATTGCCGAATCGCTTAATATGGGGTTATTCCCCATTTTTATATCGTCGATACCGGGGCAGGAGATGGAAAATATCAGAATCCTGGCTTCTTACGGTATAGGTGTTTTTCCTAAAAGTATAAAACAAATTAAAGAGGTGGTCTTGGAGTTAAAGGATAACCCTCAAAAGCTAGCGGACCTTAAAAATAAAATTGCCCAGGCTGCTAAGCCTGGTTCCTGTCAGGAGATATCCAGTGTTATACGCTAAAGTTGTTTTGGGCCTGCCTATCGAAGGGCCTTTTGATTATCATGTCCCTAAAGAATGGGAAGATAAAATTTTGCCGGGCGCAAGGGTCTGGGTTAACTTCCGCAATAAGAAAGAAGTTGCCTACGTGACCGGGTTAAGCAGCAGAACAGCGATTAAAAAAGTAAAAGATATACTTGAGATAATCGATCCGCAGCCCCTGATAGATAAAAAAATGTTTTTGTTAGCCGATAAGATTGCTCAATATTATTGCTGTTCGCTCGGAGAAGCGCTGGAAAGCATGCTTCCCGAAGAATTAAGGAAAGGCAGAAAATGGGGTCAGAGCGAATTTTCTCTGCCTAAAGCCGGAAAATTCGCTCTGACCCCATTTTCACAACGGCTGCATTTTATTCAAGGGGCCGAACGGATATCCGCTTATTTAAGGGAAATTAAAGCAACCCTGCTTCAGAAACGTTCAGTGATTTTATTGTTCAGCGATATTGCCTTGGCTAAAAAAACAGCAGAAATAATCGAGAGAGATTCAGAAGCCAAGGTCTTTGTTTTATTCAGTAAGCAAGTAAAAGGCTTTTCGGTCTGGCAAAATATCAAAAAGGAAGAATACTGTGTGGTTGTAGGCGTCCGTTCCAATGTTTTCGCCCCTGTTAACTCTTTAGGTTTAATCATAATTGACCAGGAAAATGACCAGGTTTATAAGCAGGAGCAGGTTCCGCACTATCACGCCAGGGAAGTTGCGCTTATGCGCGCAGAAATTGAAGAAGCAAAAGTTGTTTTAGGAGCAAATCTTCTTTCCTTGGAGAGTTTTTATCTTGCTCAGAACAATAAAATTGAGTATGAAATTATACCTGCCGAAAGAAAATATCCCGAGATTAGACTGATTGATCCCTCCAGGGTAGCTTATGCCGATAGAAAAAATAAGCCGATATTTTCTAAGTATTTGGCTGATGCGATTTATGCTAACCTTCTTGAAAAAGGGCGCATACTGTTGTTTATTAACCGAAAAGGCTTTGCTACCAGCGCCGCCTGCCATAATTGCGGCGCCGCCTTAAAATGCCCCCGCTGCAATATAAACCTGGTCTTTCATTTCGACGAGAATAAGCTAAAATGCCACCATTGCAATTTTAAGATGCTTCTGCCTGAAATATGCCCGGTATGTAATGCCGGCTACATCAAATATTCCGGTTTGGGTACAGAAAAGATCGAAAGTGAACTGGCCAGGGTTTTTCCGCAGGCCAGGATTAAATTGATGGATGATTTTAAGGGCGATTTAAATTTAATCGATATACTTGTCTCAACTAGCGCAGTCATTAAACACAAAGAGCTTAACTTTGATTTAATCGGGGTCCTGGGGATAGATAATTCCCTCAACCGGGTCGATTTTCGTTCGGCTGAAAAAACCTTTGGCTTGCTTCTAGGCCTTTCAGCCTTGACTACAAAAAAAATAATTATCGAAAGCTCTAATTCAAACCATCATTGTTTTAGAGCCCTAATCAACAATGACCCGTCGTTTTTTTTAAAAGAGGAATTAAAGGAGCGTAAACAACTTAAATTTCCCCCCTTTAAGCATATGGTGCTGGTTAAGATAAGGGGCAGAAACCTTGATAAGGTAAAGAAAGCATCCTATGATTTATTTGAAAAGCTAAATAAGATAAAAACATCAAGCTTAAAATTGATCTCTTTAAATCCAGCTCAACCGCCTAAATTACGCGGCAATTTTTACTATCAAATATTAATCCGGGCATCTAACCCAAAAGCAGCCAGCGGTTTTTTAAAATTACACTTAAAAAGCGAAAGATATTCAGGTATAATAATTACCGTTGATGTTGATCCGGTTTAGCTCATAGCTCTAGAAACTGTTTCGCAGCTAATCGGGACATGGGGAGGATGTCAACCCTATTTCCCGATTGGAATGGAAACAGTTTCGTATATTGATGTCGATCCTGTATAAATATTAGAAAAAGGAATTAATTATGAAAATAGTCTTTTTTGGAAGTTCGCATTTTGCAGTGCCTGCTCTGGAAGCGCTTATAAATAGCAGGCATGAAATTATTTGCGTGGTTACCCAGCCGGACAAGCAAAAAGGCAGGCATCTGCATGTTTCGGGTACTGAAGTTAAAAATATAGCTTCTCGGGCAGGATTAAAAATTTTTCAATCCGAGGATATTAAGAGTAAAGAAAGCGTGAAATTCTTAAAAAACAGCGAAGCCGACGTATTTGTAATTGTTTCTTACGGCCAAATATTGTCGCAGGAGATTTTAGATATACCCAAGATTATGCCGCTTAATATTCACGCCTCTTTATTGCCGCGTTACCGGGGGGCGGCACCGATCAATTGGGCGATAATAAACGCTGATAAAAAAACCGGCGTAACAATTATGTATGTAACTGCCAGGATGGATTGCGGCCCCGTATTGATTCAAAAAGAAATCAAGATAAGCGAAGACGATACTTTCTTAAGCTTGGAAGATAAAGTGAGCAAATTCGGCGCCGAACTTTTAATCCAGGCCCTTATAAGCATTGAAAATAAAGATTACCGTTTAATTGACCAGGATGAAGAGGCCGTTGTTTATGCGCCTAAATTAAAAAAAGAAATGGGCCTAATCGATTGGAGCGCTCAAGCTGTTAATATAGCCAGCCAGATTAAAGGGGTGTTGCCCTGGCCGGGTGCGTTTACATTATACCGAAAGAAAATATTGAAAATATTTAAAGCAGAAGTCATTCAGGTATTTTCCAGCCATAAGACTGCCCCGGGGGAGGTCCTAAGAATTGATAAAGACGCAATAGTAGTAGCTTGCGGGAAAGGGTTTTTAAAAATTAAAGAATTGCAGCTGGAATCCGGCAAGCGTATGTCCGCAGGCAGCTTTATTATCGGGCATAACCTATCCGCCGGCGTAGTTTTAGGCCAAGCCGGTTAGTTTTTTAGGGAAATATTTGTTGCACGATTTTAACCTTCTGTTATAATAATTTTCTATGCCAGAATTAAGGAAAGATCCGATTATAGGAAGATGGGTAATTGTTGCTAATGAACGAGCCCGCCGCCCAGATCAATTTGTAAGTAAGCAGAAAGATCAGCAGGAGCAGACTGCCTGCCCATTCTGCGAAGGCAAGGAGAAAGATACTCCTTCTGAGATTTACGCAATCCGGCCGAAAAACCCCGCACGAAATGCGCCGGGTTGGGATTTGCGGGTTGTTCCCAGTATTGCGCCTTTCTTAAGGATTGAAGGCGAACTTGACCGCCGCGGCAACGGAATTTATGACGTGATGAATGCTTTAGGCGCTCACGAAGTTGTCGTTGAGACCAGTGAACATATCGCCAATATGGCGGATTTAAGTGAAGAGCAGATTACAAAGGTGCTTAATTGCTATTCCGACAGGATAAAAGACTTAGAAAAAGATCAGCGCCTTAAATATGTCTTGGTGTTTAAGAATTACGGACAGGGTTCAGGCTCAACCGGTATTAGGCATTCGCGTTCGCAATTAATAGCTACTCCGGTTAATCCCAAACGGGTAAAGGAAGAATTGGCCGGTTGCCGTACTTATTACGAATACCACGAAAGATGTGTTTTTTGCGATCTTATCCAGCAGGAATTGGCCCAAAAAGACCGGGTAATTTTAGATTTCGACGGTTTTGTTGCTATTAGCCCTTTTGCAGCCCGCTTTCCTTTTGAAACCTGGATTTTACCAAAACAACACTGTTGTGATTATACCTGCATGGATGAGGAGTCTAGAAAAAACCTGGCCCGCGTGCTTAAAAAAGTGCTTTTGAAGCTAAAGGTCGGTTTAAATGATCCGGACTATAATTATGTAATTCATACTGCACCTTTTCGCAGGCAAAAGGTGGGTTATTGGAAAACAATTGATTTGGATTACCACTGGCATATTGAAATTATGCCGCGTTTGGTTAAGGTGGCGGGTTTTGAGTGGGGAACAGGTTTTTATATCTGCGCGCTTCCTCCTGAAGACACTGCCGGATTTTTAAGAGAGGTTAAAGTTTAATGGGCGAGTTGAGAAGGGATCCGGTAGTCGGCAGATGGGTGATTGTCGAAACTGACCGGCCCAAGAAACCGGAAGATTTTGAATATGAACAGTACATTCCTCAAGGGGGTTTGTGTCCATTTTGTTATGGGAATGAATTTATGACTCCTCCTGAAATAAACTGTTTCCGAGATCCCGGCACTGGAGCAAATACACCTGGTTGGCAGGTGCGAGTCGTAGCTAATAAATTTCCTGCTTTACAAATAGAAGGAAACCTCGATCGGAGGGGAATAGGGATTTATGATATGTCTAATGGCGTCGGAGCCCATGAAGTGCTAATCGAAACGCCTTATCATAATAAAGATATCCCTGAGCTTTTAACCCAAGAGATAGAAGAATATTTGAAGATGTGCTGTATAAGGAGCGCCGATTTAAAGAAAGACAGCCGTTTTAAATATATAATGATTTTTCGAAATTACGGTTCAGCAGCCGGAGCCTCCTTGGAGCATCCGCATACCCAATTGGTTGCTCTTCCCATGGTTCCTAAAAATGCCCTGGAAGAAATCCGCGGCGCGCGAGATTATTATAACTACCGTGAGCGATGTATATTCTGCGATATGATCCGCCAGGAGATTCAGGATAAAACAAGGGTAATATTGGAAAATAAATATTTTATCTCTTTTTGCCCGTTTGTTTCGCGGTTTCCTTTTGAAATAATGATTATGCCTAAACAGCACAGCGGTTATTTCTGCCACATGTCCGAAGACGAGGTTGTGGCTCTGGCCCAAATCTTAAAAGATACACTGACAAAATTAAAAAAAGTATTTGAAAATTTGTCTTATAATTATATAATTCATTCTGCGCCTGTTAATGGTGAAGCGGACGTGGAGTATTACCATTGGCATGTTGAAATTATGCCAAAACTGACGCAAGTTGCAGGTTTCGAGTGGGGGACCGGGTTTTATCTTGATCCAACCTCTCCGGAGTTAGCCGCGCAATACCTAAAAGCCGCAAAAGAATGAAGCAAATTCTAATCGAATAGTCAGAGGGATTATTCGTTCATTAATTACAGGCAATAAATTAATTACCTGTTTAAAAGGAGGTTTTAAATGGCAGTTAAAATCGGTATCAATGGTTTTGGCCGGATCGGACGCCTTGTGGCAAGGGCAATTTTAGAAAAGAATAGCAAAGACATTGAATTAGTGGCGGTGAATGATTTAACCGACGCTAAAAGCAATGCTTATCTTCTTAAATATGATTCCGTCCACGGAAGGTTTAACGGCGATG
>Ga0265297_10007646_pt1 | contig 14850 bp, 11 predicted proteins | sample Munlanlwell13791_FD_192502 | JGI IMG/M metagenome (GOLD analysis project Ga0265297, IMG submission 192502) | Leachate microbial communities from a municipal landfill in Southern Ontario, Canada - Leachate well 137-91 | ecosystem: Engineered > Solid waste > Landfill > Unclassified | place... | reverse complement strand
GGCGGCCATCGGCTTCTGCTTCGGGGGCACTACCGTCCTGGAACTGGCCTACTCCGGGGCCGATCTCGCCGGGGTGGTGAGCTTTCACGGCGGCCTGCCCAAGACCCGGCCCGAGGACCTGAAGCGCCTCAAGGCCGCGATCCTGGTGCTCCACGGCGCCGACGACACCCATGTGCCCCCGGCTGATATCAACGCCTTTCAGCAGGCCATGCGCCAGGCCGGGGCGGACTGGCAGATGGTCTTCTTCAGCGGCGCGGTGCACGGCTACATGAACGCGGCGAACGGGGCGGACAAAGCCTCCGGCGTCGCCTATGACGCCCGGGCCGCCCGGCGCTCCTGGAAATATATGCGGGACTTTTTCCAGGAATTCCTGAAGGTCAAGGGACGCGATTGAATATCGGGCCGGGGAGGGGGCCGTGGAAGCATAAAAAGGATCGCCGTTGTCACCCCTGGGCTATGCAGATAGACTTTAAGCCGGGGAGCACCTGCTGCTGAAAAACTGCCAATTTCTTCAATTATAATTCTGATCTGACCAAAGGATAAGGTCCTTCACTCATCCAAAATGACAAAAATATCTTTTAATAAACTTTTTGAGAAATAAATACTAAGGAAAAGATAGCCAATACACTCGGTTCGGCTGTGCCAAGTCTTTCATCCAATAAATTCTGCAAATCTCCCTCTCATGTGGACCCCTAAACCGGTTCTTTTTCAGAGCATCAGTCTGTAAGTACTACTTAACCTACTGGGTCTTGTCCATTGAGATAGGCTTGTTCTTGATTTTTATTCATTATTAGGATTAAAATGGATTATTGGTTTGATATTAAAGATATAAATTAAGAAATTCTAATTATAATAAATAAAATAATAATTTAAAATAAATTGCCAAGGAGAAACGTTGCCTCTCCCCCTTAAATTTTTGCTGCCTCAATTGAGGATCAGTTCAAGAGGTCACCCCTCGAGCCCCCCCATGACCCTGGAGACGCAAACTTGCGACCGCTGAGGATTGACTGAGGAAAGTTAAAAAATCCTGTCCCCATGGATGGGGATTGCCTGCACAAGGAGGGGCAGCCAGATGATTATAGAGAGGGAATTAAAGGGGAACATACCCGGACTCCTCATAGACAAAGCGGGAAAGACTCTGGCAAAGGAGAGGTTGAGAAGGTTTAATGAGTGCTTTTTAAGCCTTGGTACTGACCCAGAACAAAATATCAACCGCCTTGTGGCGCTCTGCGGAGAACTCCTGGGAGGTACATGCGCGCTTTACAATCGTCTTGAAGGGAGCATGCTTTGCTCGGTTGGCCAATGGAACACCCCCGCTGATTACGATCCCATATCCTCTCCACAGGGCCACATCTGCTATGACGTAATTCAACGAGACGAGGTGGCACCAATGGTGGTTCGCCACTTATCCGAAACCTCATACGCTCAAACCGACCCAAATGTGCGCAATTACAATTTGCAAACTTATATCGGTTATCCGGTTAAATTCGGGGCAGAATCCATAGGATCGCTATGTGTTGTTTATCAAGAAGACGTTAAACCCGATGAAGACGATCTAAAGTTGATCGGGGCTATTGCCACTGCTATCAGTATTGAAGAAAACCGCAGATTGGCCGCAAAGGAATTGCGGGAGACTATCCACCGCTACCGATTGCTCGTTGAGACTATGAGCGAAGGACTTGCCTTGGCGGACGTGAATTATGTGTTCGCCTATGTCAATAATAGGTTTTGCGAAATGCTCGGATACCAGCGGGAAGAATTAATAGGACATCATTTTACAGAGTTTGTTTCGGACGATTACCAGAAATTTTTGAAGAAACAGATAGCCAAGAGAAAATCAGGCCAGGCGGAGAGATATGAGTTAGCCTGGGTGGGAAAAAACGGCCGCAAAATCTATACCCTTATATCTCCTAAGGGCCTTTATGATACTGACGGGAGTTTCATCGGCAGCCTGGGTGTTCTTACTGACATTAGCGATCGCAAGCAAGCCGAGGAGGCTCTGCAGAAAGCTCGTGACGAACTGGAACGTCGTGTGAAGCGGCGTACCTCGGCGCTCTTAAAAGCTAATGAAGAGCTCTTGCGGGAGATAAATGAGCGCCTCAAGGCGGAAGAGGCTCTCAAACAAAGCGAGAGGCGCTACCGGCTGTTGGCTGAAAACATCAGCGACGTCATCTGGACCATCGACATCAACCTTGAGATCACCTATGTCAGTCCTTCGATAGAGCATTTGTTGGGTTTAAATACTGAAGAAGCCATGAAGCAGGGTACGAAGAAGATCCTGACTCCTTCTTCTCTCCAGCTAGCCCAGAAGGTCATCACCGAGGAGATGGAGAATGAACTCCGAGAAATTAAAGATTTGACCAGGTCGAGGACTCTGGAGCTTGAGCTTTTTCACAACAATGGCTCCAGGGTATGGGTTGAAGTCAGGGCCTCCTTTTTGCGAGACCCCGCTGGAAACCCCACAGGGATATTGGGAGTTTCCCGGGATATTACCGAACGCAAACAGGCGGAAGACTTTTCCAAGGATTTATTCGAAAAATCGCCAATCGGTTTATATATTATTCACTCTGGGAGGTTTCAAAGACTCAATCCGGCATCTCAATTAATTACCGGCTTCCCGCCAGGGGAATTGTTGGGGAGAGAATGGTCCAGCTTGATCCATCGCGATGACAGAGAAAAAGTCAGGGAAAATGCGGTCCGGATGTTGAAAAGAGAAAGTATTTCTCCCTTTGAGTATCGGATTATCACGAAAAGTGGTGACACCAGGTGGATTATGGAGACGATAACCTCTACACGATATGAGGGGAGACGGGCTGCCCTGGGTCATGCGATGGATGTTACCGAAAGTCATTGGAGCATGGAAGAATTAAGAAAATCGGAGACCAGACTCCGCCATTTGGCCGCAGAGCTTTTAACTGCCCAAGAAAAGGAGCGGAAGCGAATTTCGAGGGAACTGCACGATGAAATGGGGCAATCTCTCCTTGCCTTGAAGATGCAATTGAAGGCTATTGAAAAGGAACTGCCGATAACTTTATGGGGCCCAAGGCAGGATTGTTTAACCGCGTTTCATTATATAGATAGGGTTATCGAGAATGTTCGCCGCCTTTCCCGGGACTTGAGCCCATCTATCCTCGAAGATGTGGGCCTTGGCATTGCCATAAAGCGTCTTTTTGAAGATTTCTGCAAGTTAAACGAACTAAGGTATTCCCTGGAGATAGACGACATCGATGGTCTGTTTTCGGCAAATGCAAAGATTAATATCTATCGGATTTTGCAAGAATCTTTAACCAATATCGGTAAATACTCAAAGGCCGCCAAAGTAACCGCGTGCATTAAAAGAGAGGAGGACAGGGTAGATTTTTGGGTAGAGGATGATGGGAAGGGGTTTGATCCCTCTCAAGTTTTGGCAAACACGGTCGGCCGAGGGTTGGGTTTGGCTTCAATGGAGGAGAGAGCGCAAATATTGGGCGGAGCTATTAACATTTGGAGTCAAGAAGGGAAGGGCACCAAAATATCCTTTACTGTTCCCATAGGGAGCGATACCCGCGTAGATAGGGGCAGGGGCGGCAGGAATGACGAAATTCCAGCCTGAGTTTGCCGCGGCCTGATGGCTCCGGTGCCGGCTTAATTAACCAGTAAATTCGGCGGGAGTTTATTGAATTGGCTGCGGTAACGCAGTTGACTGCCGGCAAACAGAATGGAAAAGATATTGTGGTCATCGTTGACCGGGCTGGGGTCTTTCAGCATCTCCCGGCTGACGATTTTGGCGCCTTTCAGGGTCTGATAATCCTTCGGGGGCATGGGGCCGCGGTCGGCCGCCTGCACCGCGGCCTCAGGCGAGAGCGGCGCATTGGCCGCCACCAAACAGGTGCTGCTGACCAAGCCGGCGGAAGAAGGGGAGCGCAACTCCAGGACGTGGGGGAAGACCGCGCTCACCGTCGCCAGGATGGCTTCATTGGCAGTTTCGTTGTTCGGGTCGAAATAGGTGTTGATGATCACCACCCCCTGGGGCCGCAGACAGGCATGGACCTCCCGGAAAAACTCGACGGTGAGCAGGTAGTCCGGGGTGCAGTCGCCGTGGAACAGGTCGGTGATCACCAGGTCGTACGCGCCCCGGTGGCGGCGCACGAAGGTCCGCGCATCTTCTAGATGAATATCGACTTCCCGGGGATCGAAATTGAAAAACTCGGTGGCCGCCTGCAAGGAGTTGGGATTAATTTCCACAGCCGTCACTTTGAGCCCCTTGCTCTTCAGGTAACGGGGGATCATCCCGGCTGCCATCCCCAACACCAGGGAGTTTTGGGCCTTAGGGGCATAGATCTCAACCAACCGATCCATAAACGCGGTATGGTCCAGCACAGCCCCGTCTTCGGTCACCATATTTTGAATGATGCCGTCCTGCAGGTAGGCCCGGGCCGAGGGGCGATTCTTATCCTCCGGATGCACCGCCAGAACTTTAATGTTGCCAAACACCGAGGTGTATTCGGCCAACACCTCAAAATCCTTGCCAATATCGCTCATGCCGGCGAGCAGCTTAAAGTAGGAACGCTGGCCCAACAGCATGACGCCGCTCAGCAGGAGGACCAGGATACAGCCGCCGAGCAGGCGTTTTCTCCGTGGTCCGGTAATCTCCCGGTTGAACAGGGAGATGCCGCCGACCAGCACCGCCAACCCCAGGCTCAGCCATAACAAGGCGCGAAAATTGGTCAGGTGGGGAATGATCAGAAAAGCGGTGAGCAGGACCCCGGCCACCGACCCAACCGTGCTGATAAAGAAGACCCGCCCGGCGCCGCCGTCGCCGGTCGGCCGCGAGTCGCGGGCCAGGGCGATGAGCAAGGGATTCATGCCGGACAAGACCACCAGGGGCAGGGCCAGGAGGATGATGCCGCCCACAAAACTGGCCACGATCAGGTTGATGGCGGAAAGGCGTGGAAACACGATGGGATAGAGGACGGTGGCCACCACGATGGACAGCGCCGCCCAGAGAGGCGCGGCCAGCAGGGATTGCTGCAACGCGGCCTGGTCCCGGTGTTGGGACATTTGCCCGCCCAGTTGATAGCCCAGGGCCAAAAAGATCAGGGTAATGGAGAGAATGCCGGCCCAGATATACAGACTCACCCCGAAATATGGGGTCATGATCCTCGAGGCCAGAACTTCCAGGGACAGGGTGACCGCGCCGGTAATGAAGATCAGGGCTTCATACTGCTTGAGCCGCGGCGGGGTGGCGCGTTCTTGAGTAGCTTTCTTTTTTTTCACTAGTCAGCTCGGGGAAAAGGATGGTCTTTCCCCCGATCATAGCAGATCGGCGCTGGTCCGGGCAAGCAGATTGAGGGCGGCTCGGAATCCCGGGGCCCTAAGCCTAGATGTTGAAGCGAATCTCGATAATATCGCCTTCGTGGATGGTGTAATCCCGGTCCACTAGCTTCACCAGGCCCTTGGTGCGAGCTTCGGCCATGTTGTAAACCTGCAAAAAATCGTCATAGTTGACGATATCGGCCTTGATGAAGCCCCGGGCCAAATCAGAATGAATCTTGCCGGCGCAGGTGACGATGTCCGCGTCCTGCTTCACCGGCCAGGCATGCACCTCTTTTTTGTCAGCGGTGTAGAAAAAGACGATGCCGGATTTTTTCAGGACCAGGGTGATGGCGTCGTTGACTGCCGGCGTCTCGGCCGCGATGATCGTGGGCTTCAGGCTCAAAGGCGCCAGGGTCTTTAAGAGGGTCGATTCCGCTTCGGTAAATTCCACGTCGCACAGGGGCACTTCCTGCTCCAGATACCCCAGGCATTTTTCCAGGAGCTGCTTTTCCTCGGCCTCCGCTGTCCGTTCCAGGCGGGCTTCCAGCTTTTCCATGTCCAAGATCAACAGGTCCCAGACCCGGTCCCGGGCTACCAAAAAGCCATCGGCGTGGCTGACATCGTCTTTGGTGAATTCGACGTAAAAGGGAGTGATCTTCTTGGGGGATAATTTCTGGTCCAGGGTGATGACTCGCTCATCCTGGTATTTCACTTTGCCCTCGGGCAGGTCAAATCCAACCAGACATATCTTCATTGACTTTTACCTCACCTGCAGTTGCTATTGCCGACTTTTGCCGGCGTCAATGGTGCGCCGTGCGCACCCTACACGGATCACTCATAGAAAAACCGGCAAGGCCTTCTGGACCCTGCCGGCGCTGTATCGCTTGGTTAGTCCAGCTCTCAGGGAGCCGGGGGCTTACCGGTAGCCGCCACGCCCGCCGCCGCGGCCGCCGCCGCCACCACCGTAGCCGCCACCGCCGCCGCGGCCGCCGCCACCTCCGCCACGAGCCTGAGGCCTGGCTTCATTGACCGCCAGGGCCCGCCCGTCAACCTGGCGCCCGTTCAACATGGAGATGGCTTTCTGTCCCTCTAATTTGGTTTCCATTTCTACAAACGCGAATCCCCGGGGTTGGCCGGTCTGCCGATCGGTAATGATTTTGGCAGAGGCTACGTTCCCGGCTTCGGAAAAGAGCTCTTTTAATGCGGTTTCGGTCATATTCATGGGAATATTTCCGACATATAATTTAATCGACATGTACTTCTCCTTGAGCGGCCGCGTCATCCCCGGTCCTGAGGGCGCCGCTCGGCCCGACCTGGAATAGTTTCTGGTTATTCCTCAATAGTAACCTCTTCCTGCACTTCGGCCACCTCTTCTGTGTCTCCCTCAGGAGCATCAGCAGCCCGATTCTGTCGCTTTTTCATCTTTTCGTCGCTTTTCTGTTTGCGGGCGATCTCTTTGGATCGTTTTTCCCAGCCATAGCGGTTGCGGGCCACGGCTTCCCTCCTTGGGGTAAAGATGGCGGAACTCCGGGGCCAGCCGACCACCGGAGTTCCCAGCCTCGTTAGTTACCGATTATAATTTGACGACGTTTTGCGCCTGGGGTCCCTTCTGACCCTGCACCACCTCGAACTCGACCTCCTGGTCTTCCGCCAGGGTCCGGAAGCCATCACTCTGGATGGCGCTGTGATGAACAAACACATCAGGGCCGTTCTCCCGGGAAATAAAACCGAATCCCTTGGAGTCATTAAACCACTTTACTCTTCCTCTTTCCTTCATGAATGAGGAACCTCCTAAATTTTGTAACACTTATCCCGCCCCAGGAGCAGGACCGCGAGAGCAGCCAGGCAAAAAAAAGGGAAGGTATGTAGCATACCCTTCCGATTATGACCAGGGCCCGCAGCCCTGCCTTCAGTCTGACATGCTATCTACAAGAATTACTTTAAATCGACAATCAGACCGTGTCAAGGAAAATCAGGCGAAACGGCGCTCACCTCCCCCCCCCGTAGTGAAGATTGCATCACCCGTAGGGGCGCACCTACGTGTGCGCCCTCATTCCAGGGCGGACACCAGGTCCGACCCTACAAGGGGAGGAATTACCCGCAATCCGGAATAAGCGGGAGTTGAACGGCTGGGCGAAATTACCCAACCCGGCAAATCTTTGCTGGTACAAGCCAGGGGAGGTTTGTGGCCGGCGGCGCCGGGCTAATGGGTCCGGGCAAGGAGTTCTTCGGTAATGGCTTGAAAGACCGACTTCTCCGGGGAGGGGGGGAAGGCTTCCAGGTTTTCCTGGGCCTGGCGGGTATAGCCCCGGGCCACGGTGCGGGCGTGGTCCAGAGAGCCGTAGGTGTCGAGGAGGCCCCGGAGTTCGGCGGCCGACCCCGGCGTCAGCTCCCGGGCGATGCCCTCGAGGCGTTCCCGGTCTTGGGGAGTGGCCTGGGCCAGGGCGTGGATCAGGGGCAGGGTGATGCGGCCTTCCCGCAGGTCGGCGCAGACCTCCTTCCCCAACTCTTTGGCATTCCCGGTGTAATCCAGAATATCGTCCACCACCTGGAAGGTGATCCCCAGGTTCAGTCCCATCTGGGTCAAGGCCTCTTCATGGGCCGCTGAGGCCCCGCCCAGGATAGCCCCGATCTGGCAGGCCGCGGACATCAGGATGGCGGTCTTGCGGTTGATGACTTCGAAATATTCGGCTTCGGTGAGCTTCAAATTCCCGGTGTGAAGGAGCTGGAGGATCTCTCCTTCGGCCATCATGGTGGTGGCCTGGGACAACACCTGGAGGATCTTCAACTTATTGGTGGTCACCGCCAGGGACAGGGCCTTGGCCAGGAGAAAGTCCCCCACCAGGATCACCGCCTGGTTGCCCCAGATGGTGTTGGCGGTGGAGGCGCCCCGGCGCACGCTGGCCGCGTCGATGACGTCGTCGTGCAGCAGGGTGGCGGCGTGCAGGTACTCAAAGACGGTGGAAAAATCGCTCAGGTGATTGCCCTGGCAGCCGCACATCCGAGCCGCCAGGATGAACAGCAGGGGCCGGATGCGCTTACCGCCGGAAAGCAGGATATGGCGCCCCACCTCGGCGATCAAGGGGACGTGCGTTTGCAGATTGGCCGCCAGCGCCTGATTGATGGCGACCACGTCCTTTTCCAAAGCCTTGAGAATACTTTTGCCCTGCGGAGTCATTGTGAATAAAGTAACTTACCTCTTTCGGGAAGTCAATGGGTTAGGTGAGCAGTGCAGTAAGCAGTGAGCCGTGAGCAGTTGATGATTGGCCGGCTCATAGACCTTGCCTTTAATCCTCTTTGCCCTTTCGCCTTTTTCCCTTTTCCCCCACTTCCACGATTTCACCCAGCAGGTCGTAGGGCAGGGCCCGGGTCAGGCGCACGGGTTGAATCTCGCCGATCCGCCCGGTGCCCGCGGTGATATAGACCTGGCCGTCGATGTCCGGGGCCTGGCCGGCCAGCCGGCCGGTGAGGAGGTAATCGCTCTCCGGGCTGACGCCGTCCACCCGCACCGATTGCACGGTGCCCACCAGGGCCTTGAGCCTGGCCTTGACGATTTTGGCTTGCAGGGCCTTGAGGCGCCGGGCCCGCCGCCGGGCCTCCCGCCTGGGCACCGCGGGGCCTAAGCCATGCGCCGTGGTCCCGGCCTCGGGAGAGTAGAGAAAGACCCCCAGGTGGTCGAAGCCGACTTCTGCCATGAGATCGGCCAGGGTCTCAACCTGCGCCTCGGTTTCGCCGGGAAAACCCACCATCACCGTGGTGCGCAGGGTCGCGCCGGGCAGCACCTCACGGATGCGCCGGACGGTATCCAGGATATCCCGGCGGCCGTAACCCCGCCCCATGCGCCGCAGCACCTCGTCATGGCCGTGCTGAATGGGGATGTCCAGATAGGGCAGGATTTTGGGTTGCGCGGCCATGGTGTCGAGCAGCTCCGGGGTGAGGCGGGCAGGATGGCCGTAGAGCAGGCGGAGCCACTCCAGGCCGTCGATCCCGGCCAGTTCCCGCAGCAGCGCCGCGATCCCCGGGCCGCCTTTCCGGTCCGTGCCGTAGGCGGTGGTATCCTGGGCCACCAGGATGAGCTCCTTGACCCCGGCCGCGGCCAGGCTTTCGGCCTCGGTTATTAGGGTGTTAAGGGGCCGGCTGCGCAAGGGGCCCCGCAGTTTGGGGATGATGCAGAAGGTGCATCGGTGGCCGCAGCCTTCGGCGATCTTCAGGTAGGCCAGATGCGGCGGGGTGGCGGCATAGCGGCGCTCCGGCGCGGCGTAAGCATAAGGCGGGGCCGCATGGTAAAGGCGCGGGCCGGCCGCGGCGCGGCTCAAAATGTCGGCTAACGCGGGAAAATCATGCACCCCGATGAAGAAGTCCACTTCCGGCAGGTCCTTAACCAGTTCCTCGCCATAGCGCTGCACCAGGCAGCCGGCTACCACCAGGCGCTTGCGGGGGTCAGCCTCTTTGACGCGGGCCAGGTCCAGGATAGTGTCCACCGCCTCTTTGCAGGCCGGTTCGATAAAGGCGCAGGTATTGACCAGCAAGAGATCGGCGGCCTCCGGCTCGCCGGTCACCTGCCAGCCCGCCTGGATGAGCCGCCCCAGCATGATTTCCGTGTCCACCAGGTTCTTAGGGCAGCCGAGACTGATGGAAAAGACGGTTTTGGGTTCCGGGTTTTGGGTTTTGGGTTTGGGGTTGTCGGTATTCAGAATTTTTCGCTCACAAAGGTGCCCAAGCAGAGCTTGGGCGGAAAATTTCATTCCCAGGCTGGAGCTTGGGAACGAGGATCAAAGCAATATGTAGGGTGCGCCCTGCGCACCATTATTCTAGTTTTTCTTGGCTCTCCAAGTTTAACTTGGGAACCACTCCTTAATTGGTTTTTAGCTAATAGCTGAAAGCTGACTGCTGACAGCTCTCTACTGATACGAAATCACCGTCCAGGCGTCCATGGCGGCAAACATGACCAGCCAGAAGATCCCCTGGGCCAGCCAGAAGATGCGCTGCCGCCGGGGCGTGTTGAGTACCTTATCATCTAAAGTCCTAAGGAAATTATACATGACCGCGGCCTGAAGGGCAAAGGGCGGGAATCCCAGGTAGCCCAGGATGGGCATTTCGAAGACCTTGCCGAAGCCCAGCACCGGCAGCGTATAGACCCATTTGGTGATGGCGAACCAGTTCCAGGCTTCCCACCACAGGCCACAGATCAAACCCGCGGCCAGCAAGCAGAGGTGCTGCCGCCGTTCTCCCGCCATAAAGCTCCTGATGAGAGAGTCCCCCCCCATCAGGTCGCACCAGGGGTCCAGCAGGAAGAAAAACGCGCCCCATACCAGGGGAAAGGCGTACCGGGGCCAGACCAGGGGCAGGACCAGGCAGGCCACGCCTATGAGCAGCGCCCCCGGCTGCCAGGCGCCTAAGGTGAAGCTCCGGCCCTTGATTGCCTTAAAGGCCCCCAGCGCCTCAATCACCGCAGCGGTGAGGAGCACCCCGGGCAGCACCGTGGCAAAGGCCAGGACGTACCCGGCCCAGCGCACCCACCAGATGGGGACCACGGCGACATACCCCCAGTTCTTGAGGCTCAGGTTCAGGGCCTCAAACACGAGCCAGACGGTGGTGGACCAGAGCCACAGCTTGAGGAAACCCCGGGGCCGGCTCAGAAGCCAGGACTCACCCCGGAGGCGGAACAGGAGGCTGTCCAGAAAAATGATATAAGGATACCAGGCAAAGAAGTAAAGGTACTGGAGAATGGCGGCCTGTCCAGTGATTATGCCCCCCAGGCCTACGGCCCACCCCGCCAGGGCGCAGGCAATTTCCCCATAGGCCAAGTAATCGATAAATTTCATGATTTACCTTTCCGCCCCTTATCATAACCACCCGGCCGGATTTTTTAAAGTCTCAACCTACCGGAAAATCGGCTTTTTCCCTTGCCAAGTCGCTAAAATGCTGGTATACGGAAAAAACTAGGTCTGCCAACAGCCTCAGGGGGAGGTCGTAGTGTCTTTTCAGGACCTGCGGAATCGCAAACGGATCACCAGGTGAGAGGAGTAGGCATGATATCCTGGCTCATAGGTGCAGCAGTTTGCCTCGCGATGTTGACGGGGTGTGGCGGTGGTCAGAAAGGCGCTCTGGTTAAAGCGGAACCGGTCCAACAAGAAGTGGCGGCTCCCGTGGCGGAGGAAGCTCCGGACGATGCTTCCCTGACCGAGGAATTGAGCACCACTCGCCTGGAAGAACTCTACGCCAAAAGCGGCATTACCGGTTGGGACCCCAGCCTCGAACAAGAACTGAAGAACTGGGAACATCAGATTAAATTTGATGTGCCCATCCAGATGAATAAACAGGTCAGGGCCTACCTGGTTTATTTCTCCACCGAGCGCAAGGCGGTCATTACGCGCTACCTGGCCCGCTCCAGCCGCTATCTGCCCATGATCAAAGAGGTGTTCCAGGAAGCCGGCCTGCCGGAAGACCTCGCCTACCTGGCCATGATCGAAAGCGGCTTCAACAACAAGGCTTATTCCCCCGCGGCCGCGTGCGGCATGTGGCAGTTCATCAAGGGCACCGGCCTGCGCTACGGCCTGACCATCGACAGCTACGTGGATGAGCGCCGGGACCCGGAAAAGGCTACCCGGGCGGCTTCCCAATACCTCCTGGACCTCTATAAACAGTTCGGCTCCTGGTACCTGGCCGCGGCTTCCTACAACTGCGGCGAGGGCCGGGTGCAGCGGGAGTTGAACCAGAGCAACCACAAGAATTTCTGGGAACTCTCGGCCAACATGTGCCTGCCCACCGAAACCAAGAATTACGTGCCCCAGATGATTGCGGCCACCATCATCGCCAAAAACCCGGAAAAGTTCGGGTTCAAGAACGTGCCCTATTTACCGCCTCTCAAGGTTGACAAGGTCAAGGTGACTGAGACGACCTCCCTCAAGGCCGCGGCCGGAGCGGTGAATGTGCCCACGGACGAAATTCAGGCCCTCAATCCAGAATTGCTGCGCGGCATCACGCCCCCGGACGCGTCCTCTTATAGCCTGAACCTGCCTCCCAAGAGCCAGGAGCTCTTCACCAAAAATATTACCCTGGCCCGCATCGAAGACCCGGCGGTGGCGAGCCATCCCGTCCGGACGGCCTCCCGGAGTTCCGGCCGATCTTACACCAGCCGGAGCACCCCCAGCTCGGAGACCACCCGCGAGGTCGCCGTGGCCCCCAAGTCCAGCGGCAAGAGCCACACTTATGCCCGGTCTGCCCCGAAACGCTCTACCGGCCAGGTTTATGTCAAGAAGGAGTCCGCCGATCCCGGCCCAGGCGCTCCGGCCAAGCCCAGCGTCAATGCCGGCGTGGTGCAGGCCTCGCTGTTCGGGACGCCGTCTGTCGCGGCCAAGCCCGAGGTGGTCAAGTCTAGCGATACCAAGAAACCCAAGGTGGCTCTCATCGGCACCTCCAAGAGCAAGTCAAAGGCCCCGGCAGTGAAAAGCAAGAAGACCGGAGAGACCCGGTTGGCCAGAAAACCCGAGGGTCCCGCCAAGAACACTGCCAAGCCCAAGAAAAGCAGTCGTTCCAAGGACAAGTATTCGCACGCCAAAACCAAGCGGGCGATCATGGTTTCCGAAGCCCGGTAAACCTGCCGGGCTTCGGCCCCTCACGCACCTTCTGTAATTTATTTAATTTTCCCCCTTGATTTTCCCTGTATTGTGGTTACAATTTCTGGTGATACTTCTATTAGCACTCACTAGTCTTGAGTGCTAACATCGCTTGCATCCCTAATTTAGCACAAGGAGGTTTTATATGAATGTCAAACCCTTGAACGACCGGGTTCTGGTCAAACGGATCGAAGAGGCGCAGGTTACCAAAGGCGGCATCGTCATTCCCGACGCGGCCAAGGAAAAGCCCATTGAAGGCAAAATCATCGCAGTGGGCCCCGGCAAAATGAGCGAGCAAGGCCAGCGCATGACCCTCCAGGTCAAAGAAGGCGACCGGGTCCTGTTCGGCAAGTACGCGGGCACCGAAATCAAAGTCGACGGCGAAGAATACCTGATGATGCGGGAAGAAGACATCCTGGCCATCGTCGGCTAAACGCCTCTTACCACAGCTAATCTGAAGTTCTGTCTTACTCAGCAATTATCCTAAGGAGGACTATAAACTCATGGCAGCAAAAGAGATCAAATATGACATCAAGGCCCGGGAGTCCATGCTCCGGGGCGTCAACACCCTGGCCGACGCGGTCAAGGTAACCCTGGGCCCCAAGGGCCGTAACGTCATCCTGGAAAAATCCTTCGGCGCCCCGGCCATCACCAAGGACGGCGTCACCGTCGCCAAAGAGATCGAACTGGAAGACAAATTCGAGAACATGGGCGCCCAGATGGTGCGGGAAGTGGCCTCCAAGACCTCTGATGTCGCCGGCGACGGCACCACCACCGCTACCATCCTGGCCCAGGCCATCTACCGGGAAGGCTCCCGCCTGGTAGCCGCCGGCACCAACCCCATGGCCTTAAAACGCGGCATCGAGCAGGCCGTGACCGCGGTCGTGGACGAGCTCCACAAGATTTCCAAACCCACCAAAGATCAGAAAGAAATCGCCCAGGTCGGCACCATCAGCGCCAACAACGATGCCTCCATCGGTAACATCATCGCCGAGGCCATGGCCAAAGTCGGCAAAGAAGGGGTCATCACCGTCGAAGAAGCCAAAGGCATGGAAACCAACCTGGAAGTGGTGGAAGGCATGCAGTTCGACCGCGGCTACATCTCTCCTTACTTCGTCACCAACCCGGAGAAGATGGAGGCCAGCATGGAAGAGCCCTACATCCTCATCAATGAGAAGAAGATCAGCGCCATGAAAGACCTGCTGCCGCTGCTCGAGCAGATTGCCAAGATGGGCAAACCCCTGGTGATCGTGGCCGAGGACGTGGACGGCGAAGCATTGGCCACCCTGGTGGTCAACAAACTGCGGGGCACCCTCCAGGTCGCGGCCGTCAAGGCCCCCGGCTTCGGCGACCGTCGCAAAGCCATGCTCGAAGATATCGCCACCCTCACCGGCGGCCAGATGATCTCCGAAGATATGGGCTGGAAGCTCGAGAACGTCACGGTGAAAGAGCTGGGCACCGCCCGCAAAGTCAGCATCGACCGGGATAACACCACCATCATCGACGGCGGCGGCGACCAGGCGGCCATCGAGGGCCGGGTGAAGCAGATCCGGGTCCAGATCGATGAGACCACCTCCGACTACGACCGGGAAAAACTCCAGGAGCGGCTGGCCAAATTGGTGGGCGGCGTCGCGGTGATCCGCGTCGGCGCGGCCACCGAGGTCGAGATGAAAGAGAAAAAGGCCCGGGTTGAAGACGCGCTTAACGCCACCCGCGCCGCGGTGGAAGAAGGCATCGTGCCCGGCGGCGGCGTCGCGCTGCTGCGTTGCGCCCCGGCCCTGGCCGGGTTGAAGTTGGCGAGCCATGACGAGGAGTTGGGCGTCAATATCATCAAGCGGGCCCTGGAAGAACCCATCCGCCAGATCGCCAATAACGCCGGCTTCGAAGGCTCCGTGGTGGCCGAGCACGTGCGGGTTGAGAAAGGCCCCATGGGCTT
>Ga0265297_10007645_pt1 | contig 14850 bp, 10 predicted proteins | sample Munlanlwell13791_FD_192502 | JGI IMG/M metagenome (GOLD analysis project Ga0265297, IMG submission 192502) | Leachate microbial communities from a municipal landfill in Southern Ontario, Canada - Leachate well 137-91 | ecosystem: Engineered > Solid waste > Landfill > Unclassified | place... | reverse complement strand
CCGGCGGCGATCGTCAAGGGCACGATCACAAGCCAGGAAGCGCAACCGACACCAGCCGGCAACCAACGGACAGTCGTGGCGGTAACAGTGCCGACGGACCAAGTGAGCGTGTCCAACGATGTGAGCAAGTCAGCGGAATCAGTCAAGACCGTGCACACGGAGAATGACACGCCCCTGGTGAAACCCACGTCAACCAAAGGATTGATCGTTACCCAAGAGGCGCAGCCAACGCCGGCGGGGAACGAACGGACCGTCGTGGTAGCGACCACGCCAATGGACCAGACGGCAGATAGTTTTGAGAAATCGGCATTAGAAACGATTGCGGAGACATTCCATTCTGAAAAGGCAGATGCGCTTCCTGATGAGGTATTGGCGGATGGGACAACCGTGGAGGTGGTCAATAAACCGACCGCGGCGGGGAATTGTCAGACGGTCCGGCGGGTCAGGACGGGGATATATGTATTAACCGATGTGACATACGTGGATCGTTACGGGAACTCATATTTTGCCAAGGGATTAAACGCGACCGAGGCGCAATTTGCCGCGGCGGTATCGGCGGCGGCATTGACCGCGGATAGTAATAATGGCGTATCAAAGGAACCGAGCCATTATAAAGGGCTGGTAAATTTTACGATCACGAAACAGGCATTTGCTTCGGCTAATATGACCACGTTTTACGGGACGACGGGGACATGGACGAAAACAGTAAATGATATTCAGAGGCGGATAGATTCAACCGCCACCGTGAACGGATACAGGGCAAGAACAATCACGATTACCCTGAAGGATTATTGGGGAATCAGTATGGACGCGGCCTGGAACAATGTAGATGGCGGAGACTCGGACAGCAAACCGCCGGAATTCAAAGGCTTGATAGGCGGGATAGCAGTATTTCATTCGCGGCAGGTTACAAGGGTTTATGGATTAACTTGGTATGACGGAGAACCGACCTAATGGCGGAAAACAAACAAGATCGTCCTGAAGACACGACAAGCCAGGCAATGGTGTTAATGGGCCGACTACTGGCGCTGGAAGGGGAAATTGCGGGGTTGAAGTCGGGTGCTGGATTTGTGTCCGGGGATGTATGCGCCCAGCTGGCCGGGTGGATCCCGGGCGGGGGAGGAGGAAGTAGCGGAGGGGGAGGAATTAATTTATCTGTATTTTCCTTCGGATGCGCTTTTTCCGGAACACAAGTGACTGTTCTTGGGGGATATGTAAGAAGAGGTTTCCGCGCTCCTGTATATGTGGCTGGAGCAAGTTTTGGTTTAGCGGGTGTGAGATGGAGTTATGTTACCTATAATTTTCAGAGCGGGGCAACGTCTTTGACGACCAATGCTTCCAGCATTCCAGATGACACTGCGACCGAAACATACATAGCCCTGCATCAGTACCAGTTGGCATCAGGGGTGGCTGGCGTGACATCTGGCGGGGTTCATCACGTCGGGGATATATTCTTACCAGGAGAAACAGCATAATGTATGACTGGGTTATAAAATGGCGTTTCTATATATTGGCGGTCACAGGGGTCAGCGCCACCCTGATGTTCTTTTCCAACATTGGCACCGAGAGGGTAACCCAGAGGGACATGGAAGAGGTCATATTGGGCTGGTATGAGCGGGAAGTGGTGAGGGGCGGGGGATACAGGGCCAACATCGTGATGAGCAGCATCATCACAAACCAAACAGCAATAGAGGTTGGAATCTATACCAACAATGGTTCTAACGTTCCTTATTTTCCGTCTTATGGCACGTATATCACGATAGGCAACGAGATATATCCCCCTGATTATTCAACCAACTGCGTGGTGACATATACTCCTTACTGGGGATTCCCAACGACCAGCGGGACGACTAACGGCAGCTGGACGCTGATGCTGTCCAAGCCTGGTGTGGCAACGAACGTCAATTTGAACGGATATGACTGGCCTAGTTACGGCGGAGACAAGTTCTCACCTGTCATGCTTCAATTTTCAGTGGAGGGCAACTTGGGGTGGACGGCGGAAGATTACTTACACGGCACGAATCTGCAGGCAAAATTAGTGGTCATCAGGACAACTGATAATACCAACCTGATGCCCTACACGGTGTTTGTTTTTGACTCTTACACATCGGGAAGCGAATACGATGCCCCATTCAAGCGCATTTACGGAACATACAACATATATGCTCCCAGACCGCTTGTTCAATACACGAGTTTCCCGTACCAAATGATGGCCAACGACGAGGTGATCAAGAAATGGGTCAACCAGGTGGACTACGCTTCCGTCACCAACGCCATCTTCAACCAAAAAGATGCGTGGTTCTATTGGATCAATCAAATAATCACATACATCAATGGGACCTACGAAGGCTACTCTTCCATCTCGCCGCTCTACACGGCCTACACCCCATCCATCACGTCTGGCGTCAATTGGGCGAGCCAAAGCAATTACGCGGAATCTTGCGGACTATATGTAGGGAGCAACGCCTACGGGTATTACGGCACCTGGCACGGACTGGGCTACAAGCCGGCCGTGGTGACCACCAACCAGATGTATTACGGGACATTTATCGGCTACAACAGTTGGTATTCCGAGGAGAGAGGATCCACCATCACCTACGGCACCCCCGTCATCACCAATAATGAATATATTTTTTACGCCAAGTGTGATTCCTATTATACTTATTTCAGTTCGGAACCGCTGGTCACCAATACGGTCTATTCCCCATTCCCCACAACATGGTGGTATATATCAGGCGTCACAACCACCTATGAAGATTGCCCTTATTTATACAGGAGTTATTATTACACGACAGCGGACGGGACCTATACGAATATTAACGTCAAGATTTACTTCATGACGTCCTCTATCCAGGAGAAAACATATGCCTCAATAGCAGTCAACATGCCGGTTGAGGTTGTCACAACCAACGCGGAATACATGTCGCAGGGATATTACGGGTGGCCGAACTCGGAAGGGCGCATCACCAAGGAATTGCTAAGAGACCTTTATAAGTACCTGCGGGGACTGAAATACCTGCCGAAGGATTTATCAGGTCAGTTGGCGTTCAGCCGGAGCGGGGGCTACGCTGGATACAATTATTATTTTCCAACAGAGGCACTTTGGGCTGAATATGTTGTCACGGCAGAAAGTAACTATAACCACACTGCGGAATCTGCAGCCAGCATGTATAATTTTACTCCCGGGGCTTCTTACCATATGAGCTGGCAACCTGGTCCAAGAAGTTACCATTATGCCTATGTTTCCATTAACAGAAGAAGAATGGAGTATCTCTATGACTGGGCTGGGGCCAACTACTCCGTATTAGACACCACCAATGTAGAACTCAAGGTCCACACCATCGCAAGACTGTGGAAAAGTTCAGGCGAGAGCAACGCCGTAATGGACGACAACAATGACTATCCGAACTACGTCTCCACGGGCACTTGGTTCGTCGTTTCCGAGACTCCCTACTCGTTTTCAGGCGGCGGCGGAATGGGGAATTGGGTGTTTCAGACCAATAGAATGTATTGCACCAATCTTGCGGTGGGTAACACCTTGACGATGCCCAATAAATGCCAGACTCCAAACCAACCCACCAATGTCTATCCCCAATACCAAGCAAGGGGATATTATGCAGAAGTAAAAGGGGTAGTTGAACCAAAATTTACCTATTGTATTGATGAAACTTTATTTACCAACAGTCCATAAAAAACAAAAATAGAAAGGAAAATTATATGTGGCCATTCACAAGAAAAGAAGACTGGGAGAAAACCCCTGAAGAATTAAACGCCGATGTGCAACGGATCGCCGCCGCCGGCAGAACTGACATGCATAATCAACTTATCACGGCGGAGACGGGCGCAAACTTGCCGCCTGACGCGCGGGATTTATGGAGATCCACGCCGCCAGGTGCGCGGGCTGATTTAGGAATGCCGCCGGGATCCACCGTGGCGAGTATTCCAAACACGCCGCCCCCGGGAGCAACGCCAACGACAGACACGTCCAGACCGCCGCCGGATATGTCAAACCGTCCTGGCGGGATGGTGGCGCAATTATTGGGTAACGCCAACGAAATGAAATTCAGCCGGAATGATAACGGCCAAATCGTACAGGTTACAAAACACATCCACGACGATCATCCACCGTCGCCGATTTCCGCCGGCACAAATGATCTTCAACCCCCGCCCGGGACCACGTCTGGGCCAATGAGAATAGGGACACCGCCGGGATCCGTTTATGACACGCTGCTTGCCGGCGGACCGCCGGGAACTGTTAAAACATCCCTACCGACAGGGCTGCCCCCGAGTGCACGGAATACGGCGCTGAATATATCCGGACCGCCGCCAAACCAATTAGCGTCGGCAGTCCAGAAAGAGAGACAATATAATGCCGACCAAGCGGCGCGAACCGAGATATGGAATAAGCGGATGGAAGAAAACCGTGTTCTGCCGGGTGAGACACAGGAAGCCGCCCGAAGACGGAGAACGCAAGAAAAGGCAGACCAACTCCGGCGAGAACAGATGGCGAGCGGAGAACGAATCGCCAAGAGCCAGGGCGAGGCACTTGCGGCGCGATATTCCATACCGGCAGAGGCTTCCATTCAACGCGCTCAGATCGGAGCTGAAGGGAAGACTGGCTCGGCAACAACAGCGGCAGAAGCCCGGAAATATGCGGCAGATCGGGGGGTGGATACAGCTCAAATTAGAGCTGATACTTCCGAAACTCTCCTAACAATGTCGCTTAAAAATAAGGAAGATCTATTAAAAATGAAAGCAGAATTGGATAAAGCAAAAAATGGAGAATATACGCTTTCAAATGGCAAAAAAGTAATGAAAGTTGGAAATGTTGTCTTTGATACCGAGTCAGGAAATCAACTTTATGATGCTCGTTCTGCAGATTCATACGCTCAACTTGTAGCGGCGATTTCGGGGACACAACCGGCACCACAAGCGGGACAATCCCCGCAACCGGCGTCTACATCATCCGCAACAGCCGTGCCTGGGGTAAGAAATAAAAATAACGTCCTTCAAGATTATAGTGCTGGGAAAATTACCCGACAACAAGCGGAAGATGAATTACGGAAATTGAATGGCTAATTCAATGTCAACTTTTCCAGAACTGGATGCGATTGATGCGACCCGCCAATCAAAGTTTCCAGAACTGGATGCCATAGATCAGGCAAGGAAGACGCAACCATTCCCCGAATTGGACGCGATTGATTCCGCGCGGCAATCTGCATTTCCAGAACTTGATTCCATAGATCAGGCACGCACAAACACGCCTCCTACATGGGCGGAGCAACCAAGACCCGGATTACAAGGACAACCGCAGATTGCGGGAGTAACACAGACGCCGCAGGCGGTCAACACGGCTCCCGTTCCTGAAACAATGGCGGAAAGAATGACCCGGGAAGACCAGGCGCGCGCGGCCGCGGCTCCTGTCTTGACCAGCCGGGAAGAGATGGCACAGAGAGTCATTACACCCGATCAAGAACACCAGGCGGCGTTACAGGGAGTGGCGGCAGGAAAGGTATCGCCCTGGATGATTAACGCACCCTTGGAGGCGGCTACGCGGGGCTTGGAGGCGGTAGCGCCCACTGCCGGTATTACCCAGACGGCCAGAGGAATAATGACTGCTGAACAGAATTTAGGCACCGAGGCGGCCCGGGCGGTTGTTACGGGGCCATGGGGGAAGGCTGTCAATGCCATTATTCAGACCGTTGCACCTGATAGTGAGTATGCCAGACGGTTAAATTTGACCATGGAAGCGCAGAAGAAGGGAATTCTGACCCAGAACCGGATCCCGCTAATATCGGACGTGCTGGATATAGGGGCAATGGGACCACCTGCGGTATTCTCTACACCAATCGGCGCGGCTGTTTTGCCGGTATTGACTGCGGCTGGACAGGCGGCCGATGCGATCGCGGGGGTGGAAGGAGCATTCAATCCGGAAGAATTGGCCAGTTCGGTCGTAATGGCAGGGATACTTCGTAGCGGGGGAGGAATACCGGCGGCATTGCGCGAGAGATTGGCATTGAGCGGCGGGGGAGTGGCGGCAAGGGTAGGGAAAGCATTGATACCGACAGCGGTCATGTCGGGTGAAATGGCAGGGATTAAACCGATCGTGCAAGGATCGGCGGCATTGGCAAACGGGGATTACGATGAATTCAAGCGGGTATGGCGTGAATTCCCGCAGGAATGGGGGAATACCATGGCGGCCTTTGTGATGATTGGGATTTTACCATTGGCTAAAGCGGGACTGGCCGGCGAGATTGAAACTCAGTTGCGGAAATACGATCTGGCACCGGATGAAGCCCGAAAATGGGCTAATACGATTGCCTACAATCCGCTCAATGTTGATGTTTTGAAAGCGGATCTAGGACAGAAATGGGCGGCGTCAATGGACGACGCAAAAATGGAAACATTGGCAAGAAGGATTTTGGAAAGAACAAATCCAGAACAGGCGATGACAGAACAACAACGCGTCGCCGCGATGTCAAGAGGTGAAATACCGTTTGAACCAACAATAAAAACAGGAGGACAAAATGCCATTAATCAAGGGGAAATCGAAAAAGGTGGTGTCGGCGAATATAGCGGAATTGATGTCAACGGGCCGCCCGCAGAAACAGGCGGTGGCAATCGCGTTGAGCCAGGCGGGATTATCCCGCAAGCGCAAGAAGTTATCCCGGGTGGAGGCGGAGGCACGGCGATTGGGCAGGTAGGAGGCATAACGGGACCGCCGGTTGAAATTCCCGCAATAGAAGAACAAGGAGGCGCAGATAAACTCGGGCCGTGGCATTTAGTGGATAGAACAAAAGCTTTGGTGCAAAATGTCCCGGCGGATCAAATTGCCGTTCGGCCGGAACTAATGCAATTCAAAGATTTTGAACTCGGCACTGGTGGCGTAGTCGGCAAACGACGATTGAAAGGACCATGGGATGAATTCAAATCCGGTTTATTGCTTCTCTGGGAGCCGATCAATCCGGCGAAATATGGTCTTCAAGATGGTGAGAAATATATCGCGGCGAACGGGCATTATCGGATTAACCTCGGACAACGTGAAGGTGTATCAAAGTATAATGTTCAAGTTATCAGAGAAGCAGATGGATTCAGTGTTACCCATGCAAGAATATTGGCAGCGGAAATAAACATAGCAGATGGAAAGGGAACAATATATGACCAAGTCAACTTACTTAGGGCCATCCAAGAGGCATATAGCAAGGATGAAGCGGTGGCGGCAGGAATCAGAACGGGACAAAGCGGCCGGAAAGCCGCCACAATTGCTTTCAATGCCGCGCCTAGAGCAGATAGACCAACGGACTCTGATCTCATTGATGCCTTCGTCAACGAAAGAATAACGCCAGATCAAGCCGAAGTGATCGCGGATGTTGCGCCAAACGATGCCGGATGGCAGGCGGTGGGTATAAAGAGCGCAGTGAGGAAGATGCCACCGGAAGAATTACGGAACTTTCTTAACGCGGCGCAAAGATTAGCGCGCGCCAGCGCAATACCTAAAAATATTCAGGGCGATTTATTCGGTAATGTGAACGATAGAGCCTATCAACAGGCGATAGCGCAGGGGAAGGCGGCGGAAGAAATCAAGAAAGGGATTCGCGTGGAGTTGGACGTTGTCCGGGCAGGAAAACGCGCGAGTGGAGAAAAGAGGGCTGAAATCGCGCGGAAATATGGAATCAGTGTTGACGATCCGGCGGCATTACAAGCGATTGCGGATAAACTCGGGCAGGAACTTGAGCGCTGGGCGAAATGGGCAGAAAATGAAGATTTGGTGGCGCAAGTCTATGCAAAACTTGGCCAATCTATACCGCCGGCGCCAGAGACCATACCCGCGCTAATTGAACCCAGACGAAACCTTGGGGAGTTAATTCCCGGCGGGGAAATGCCGTTTAATCTTTATGGTGAAAAGGCTGTTTCGGATGCCGAAGCAATACGATTGCAACGCGAAGAAGCCAGACGAGTGGAAGAAGCGAAACAAAACAAATTGAATGACATGGCGCGGGAATTGCCGGGAATGGCGGATAAAAATATACCGACATTATCAAAAGCAACGTTACCACGGCAGATTGATACCTCTATTCCGATTCCTGAAATTTCCGCAACAGAACCGATTTCCGAAGCTGATATTCGCCGATATATTTCCAAGGCCCTTGATATTCCCGTGCGAGTCGGGATCCGTGCGCCCGGGGCGGCTCAGGGAGCACTAGGAATATTCCGCACACGGCCGGAAACAATACGCTTAAAACTTCTCAATGATCTGCCCGCATTAAGCCACGAAGTGGGTCATTATTTGCATTATATTCTCTTGGGAGAGCAACCTGTTGAACCTGGTCAGTCATATAATCGTTTTGCAGGTCAATTTGACAATGAGCTTATACCGTTAGGCAATAAAACCAGCAAGCCATCTTATACACCGGCACAAGTCCAGCGCGAAGGTGTAGCAGAATTCACACGTTTATATTTGACTGATCCGGCAAAGGCAATAGCGGCCGCTCCGAAATTCGCGGCCTATTGGAAGACCACATTGGAAGAAAAATATCAGGAAATAAATGATATTCTGAATAACGCCCAGAAACAGATCGGCGAGTATATCCGTCAACCGGCCATGGCAAAGGTTAAGAGTATGATTGTCTCCAGTGATCAGGCGCGGCCACGTAAGACTATCAGGGATATTCTGAATAATGCTTACGATGATTGGATCAATCAACTTGGACCGATTGAACGCACGATGGATTGGCTGGTAAAGATGGGATTGCCGCCGGAACAAGCCCAGATGGTCAAGGGGTTGGCCAATAACTTCATTGGCGGCTGGCGCGGGAAAGTGGAATTTGCACTTCACCAAGCGGCCGTAGATCTGAATATGAAGAACGTAGGACCGTCCCTTAAGGAAATTCTGGCAAAAGCGCCTAATATGGATGATTTGCGCGCCTTTTTAATCGCCAAACGTTCTGTGGAATTGAATGAAAGAGGCAAAACGACGGGCATTGACACGGCTGATGCAAAACAGGTAATCCGTGAACTGGAAATCAAATATGAACCGATTCGCTGGGAATTACGTCAATTTCAGGTCCAGCAATTAAAACTCCTGATAGATTCCGGAATCCTGAGTAAAGAGGAAGCGGTAACAATGGAATTCATGAATGTCATGTATGTGCCATTTTACCGACTATATGAGGGGATTGGCGGCGCCGGCGGTCCGCGCACTGGCGGCGGAGATGGGTTTGTAAATGTGGGGAAAGGTGTGCGACGATTCAAAGGGAGCGATCGGCAGATCATTGATCCGTTGGAAAGCATTATTCGGAATGCTTATGTGTTCAGGGAATTAGCCGAACGCAACAAGATCGGATCGGCATTTATCAAGGCAGTTGAACAAGTCCAGGGAGGCGGCAGAGTAGGGGAAACCGTAACAAAGCCGATTAAGGCCGTGCCGATTAACACAGAGGAAATCGCGCAGATTGTGGCGAAATCCGGACTGGCCGAGGAAATTGCCAAACAATGGGGAATCCCTGTTGATACCAAATGGGTGAATGAATATCTGGCAGACAAGAAAGTAGTGGCCAAGGTATGGCGAGCGGTTAGCGCAATGCAACCAAAGGATGGAATTTTCAGGGTGTGGCAGAACGGAGAGGAAAAAGATTTTCAAGTTGGCGATCCGGAACTATTACGATCATTGACCCTGGCGGACGCCACGGACGCCGCAATGATGAATAAATGGCCCCTGGTTAAATGGTTTAAACTTGCCACCGCTATTAAACGGGCCGGATCCACCCTCACTTTTGAATTCATGGGTCGTAACCCCTTCCGGGATCAGATTACCGCCGGAATCTATTCCAAATATGGATATATTCCATTCGTGGATATGTTCCATACCCTCTTCAGTGTGCTGAAACGAGATGATTTATATTGGGATTGGGTGAAGAATGGGGGCCGCTACAGCGACTTTATCGCGGCCGACCGGACGGATTTGCGCCAGACACTTGAGAGCGTGATAAAGGACCCTAATGTTCTTCAGCAGGCGCTCTCATGGATCAACCCGGTAAATGTGTTGCAAAATTTACAAAAGTTATCGGAAGTCATGGAACTTACAACACGAATTGGAGAGTATCGGCGCGGTATTGCGGTCGGGGCTACATCCATGGAAGCGGCTAATGCTTCCAAGGAAGTTACGCTGAACTTTGGACGGCATGGATTTAGCGGCGCTGTTGTTAATAGAGTGGTGGCTTTTTTCAATGCTGGCGTGCAGGATCCGGCCAGGATGGTGCGGGAATGGAAGACGCGCCCGAAACAGATGCTTTTAAAGAATCTTTTGGGGATTACCGGCATTTCGCTTCTTCTGTGGTGGTGGAATAAGGATGATGAAGTAATCAATAAATTACCGGGTTACCGCAGGACTTTGTTTTGGAATATCAACGTTACTCGTTTAATTAACTACCTTCATGCTAATGCTCCTGCGGACATACTCGCAAAAATTCCTATCGTGATTACGGGATTATTGCGACGTCCCGGCATCTCAAAAGTTGGAGAAACATATATCCTCTCTTTGCCGAAACCTTTTCTTGAAGGAATATTATTTGGATCATCAGCTGAGATGGCTCTTGATCTTGTCTATAAGAAGGATAAACACGCAGTTAGGGATTGGTTCCAGGCAATAGAGAGCCAAATACCGAATCCCTTTGCGTGGGATTTAACCAGACCAACGATTGAAGTTATGGCCAATTATGACTTTTTCAAGAGCCAGCAAATTGTTAATAGCGGTTTGCAACGCTTGCCGGCCGAATTCCAGACCCGGCCTGAAACTTCTATCCTGGCTACCAAGGTTGGCCAACGGATCGGTGTTTCCCCGCTTATGATTGAACATTGGATCCGCGGTCATTTCGCCGGATTGACACAATATGGCTTGGATCTCGCTGATATAGTCCTCATGCACGGATTGGCCTTGGATGTTCCGCCAGCGCCGGCCAAACGGATTAGCGATCTGCCTTTACTCCGGGGTTTTAGGGTTTCACCCTACGCCCCGAGTAAATATGTGGATCAATTCTATTCAGGCTCCCAAGCGGCCGAGGAACGAATAGCGGCACTGCGTAATCCGTTGACGGGCTTTAAAGCAGTCAAGACTCACTGGTTTAAACAAAATAAAATGGCGACACTCTGGTATCTCGCGCCTGATCACGGCAAACCAAGGATCACAAGTATTCGGAAGATTCAGGAAGGAATGAATAATCAAACCCGCGCAATGTCCCTGATTCAGCAGAGTATGAATATGGATCCCGAGACTAAACGGCAGAAATTAATTGAGATCAAGGACCAACGCGATGCCGCCGCCAAGGCCGCCCTTATGATGTATATCTTCCCGGACGATCGGTAGGAATTAAAAGAGCAGGGGATCGGGCTCTCGTATTACTATCGTTTTGGGATAGGCAAAATTCCCCACTCTTGATCACGGTCTGCATATCCATCTAAAACATAAGTGAAATAACATCTCACTATTCGCCCAGCTAACGCAAAATTCAGATTCTGGCCGTCCTTCATTTGCATAACAATAATACCAATGAGTTGTCCTTCGGGATTGACCAGAGCTCCGCCACTGCTTCCTTGGCTGATTGGTGCAGATGTTTGAATTATTTCTCCATATCCCTCATAAGTTCGGAAGGCGCTGATAATGCCGTCCGAGACTGTGCCTGATAATCCCTGCGGATTCCCGATCGCATAAACCCGGTCGCCAACTTTGTAAGGCGTGTTCGGACTATCATAGAAAGGCCATGAACCTTTATTCCAAGATATTTGATCAGGAATATGGTTGCCGGCAATCTTTAAAATTTTATATTCAGTATCAGAATTACGCGGGGTATAGGCGATTACCTGTAATTTTGTTCCGTCATAGGCTTCGAGCGTGATGGTGGCCGCGCCGGAAACGACATGATGACAGGTGACGGCCATATTGGTGGCGAAGATAACGGCACTGCCGGTACTGAAAGCCCTACCATCGGCATCATAGGCTGTCACAGAGCATACCGCCCTGATCGCCCGCTGTAGCCCGTTCTCCGCCATTTTTTCAGGGGTAGGGACCGCACCTGGCATATTTGTCCCGCCAGCGATCGCCATGGCCACCCACGCACATAAAAGCATCATATTCAATAATATTTTCATAGTTTCTCCACTTTACCAATCAACCCAACCATTGCGATCTTTGGGTTGCGAAGACCCAATCGTTTCAGATTCTGCTTGAACAGTGTTGGCTTGTTGTCTTGCTGACCATGCTTCCTGTTCTGCTCGACTTGCGGCGTTTCTTGTTTCTTCAACTTCAATTCTTGCTTTTTGTGCTTTTATTTCTCTCATGCCTCTATCAGATTCAGAGTTGGCGTAAAAATCATCTTTCTGTTGCATTCTTTCGGCCTCTGTTGCCCGTTGTCTTGCTCGGATAGCCTCCTGTTCTGCCATAAAAGCTGTTGTTTTTGCTTCTTCCGCACTCCAATCTTTAATTTTTGGGGATTCTATAAATCCTTGGCGAACGGTCTTATTTTGAGATTGTGGAATAGATGTCTGTGTCTTTCCCCTGATCTTAGCAATTTCTTCATTGGCCGCTATTTGTTCCCTCTGGAGTTGTGTGGCGCGTTCCTGGTCTTTCATTTTCTGCCAAGTTTTATGACCTATGTTCATCGGACGCTTTTCCGCCATTTGTTTATTCCATTCAGCTTGACGCGCCGCATTCGTCGGCTGATCAAGCACAAATCCAAGAGGAAGCGTTACTGAGTTCGTTCCCGGATCACCCAAGGGATCCGGGGTGGCAATCCCGGCATACGGATCCGCCGCCCAAACACCGGCTACCAGAATCAAGCATGTGCAAAATATAATCAGTCTTTTCATGTTTATTTTCTCCATCTTGCCTTAGCCGCCTTTCGCATTTTTCTTGAATCAACTTTCTTACCTTTACCGGCCCGGCCGCCCTTGGCCGCCAACTCCCGGAATAAACCCGTTAAATCCGCTTGACACTGTGGACATTTTACCATATCTATTCCCTCAGCTCATACAATAGCAGGTATCGCTTTTAAGTCAATAAAATAGTTGAAAATAATTATTGACATATTTCGAGTTTCTGTTAAATTCTGCTTTTATGAAGACCGAGAAGTATCAAAATCCATCTTTCACCCAGTCCGGTAGCCGGAGCCACTTTGCCCTTAACACGGCACGGTCTTCATCTCCTTTATCGGCTGGGTGTTCTTTTTTAAATCAAGCGCTATCCCTCATTTGGCTTCGTTGTGCCGACCTCATGTCGCATAATATATCTTTGGAGTGCAACTACTTAGGACGAAAATCAACACATAGCGGTCTTCTAAACTGTTTTAAGATTCTAGCCACAAGTCTCATCTTTTTCATCCTGCCCACCACAATCAGCGTATTATCTCCTTATTCCCCAACCAAAATTAAGGAGGCATTATGCTGACATATTTATATCACGCCGGCACGATCGCTCACGGCCATGTTGAGCGCTTAAATAAAAATAGTTACCTTGCTGTCTTTAACATCAATGGTTCCGATGGAAAGCATGACACGGTAGAACTCCATGCCATTGATCCCATCCATGCCAAAGAACGCGCCGAAATGTTTTGTGCAAAACTGAATCTTCAAATTGATCTTTCAATCAGCACACACGTCAAGGCCGCGTTTTATGACGACATTGCAATTCTGCCGACAGACAATACGAAAGTCAAGCCGGAATATTTTACCGGGAACAGAAGTGCAGAATGATCTAAAGGAGGAATCCATAATGGGAGATAAAAACTACAAACGGACGACACGTTATCGTAACTGGATGAACCGGCGCGGATGGTGGCCGATCATCAAAAACGGATTCGCGCACATGATCGACGGTCGGATTTATGAAGTACGCGACGATGGATGGCGAAGAATCAAGCAAGGAGGGAGGCCGTGATTGAAACCTACATTAATCCTACTGCTCTGTTTGTTGTTCTGCGCGGCCGGGCTGAGCGCCACCGTTCAAAATGGATTAAACCGCCGAAACTTCCGGAATCCATTGAAGCACTCAACCGTGCCGTGGAAAGAATTCTCTCCTGCGGCAATCTCCGGACCCTTGACCGGATGGGCGACGTGGTACAGCCGGGAGAGTTGTTGGCGAGAAAGGACAGGCGGCCGCCGAATCCTGATGGCAAACAACAAGCCGTTGAAGGACTACATGCTGACGTGTGCATTACCGACGAACGTCACGGCGAAGTTGAACCTGAAGTTCGGACACCAGGTCCGCGTGACGAACATAGAGAACGGCCGCACGACTTTACTGACATTCACGGACCGCGGCCCAGGACGCCAGTCCCGTTCCCGGGGAACTATAATTGATCTGACGCCGGCGGCGTTCCGAGTCCTGGGCGGAAAGTTAGAGGACGGACGAATCAGGATTAAATTGCAGGTTATGAAATAATCATGATCTTGACTTTTAAAAATGATTTTCACAGTCGCCGGGCGCGTGTGACCAGTAAAGATTGGAGACTCAGCCAGCGCCAAGTTCGGCGGCTTTGGGGAATGTTGTGCGGCGAACTGGACTGCACTGTGTGCGAATACGGCGGATTGCACGGCAAAAACAGATACCGACTTCAAAAACTTGGCGGCAACATAAGCAATGATGGAGCGGAAATAATGTAATAAAAGGAGGCAAAAGAATGAAGATAATTGGAAGAACAGAAGCAGGAGCGCGGTTGGTTGAAATCTCAATGGAGGAAATGATCGCATTAAACGCGGCGGCCCGGACGCTGAATAGTATCAGCCTGGATTGCGTGATTGTGAGGGAACCGGTGCCCTTTTGCCCCCCCCCCCCCCCCCGCCCCACACCCACAAAAAACA